>JADMIO010823397.1_pt1 | contig 68326 bp, 61 predicted proteins | sample 8958161 | NCBI WGS metagenome assembly JADMIO01 (sample SAMN16585339, study PRJNA669376) | soil metagenome | isolation source: Crop rotation soil | place: USA: Cullars Rotation, Alabama | collected 2011 | reverse complement strand
AACGGGCGGCACGACGGGGACCGGCGGCGCGACGGGGACGGGTGGCGCGACGGGAACGGGCGGCACGACGGGGACCGGCGGCGCGACGGGGACGGGTGGTGCGACGGGCACAGGCGGCACGACGGGTACAGGTGGTGCGACGGGTACAGGTGGTGCGACGGGTACAGGTGGTGCGACGGGCACAGGCGGCACGACGAGCACGGGTTCCGGGTGCAAGCGCGGCATCGCGGCGAATACGGCGCCGGGGGCCGCATTCTTTCCGGCGATCACCTGGTGGTACAACTGGTCGATGACGAAGACCGGGGGGAATACCGGCATCGAGTTCGTGCCGATGATGTGGGGAAGCGGCAGCGTGAACACCGCGATCCCCGCTGGATCCGAATTCTTGCTCACGTTCAATGAGCCGAACTTCCACGCGCAGTCGAACCTGACCGCGCAGCAAGCCGCGAGCTATTGGCCCACGATCGAGACGAAAGCAAACGCCGCTGGCGTTCCGATCGTCGGCCCCGGGATGAACTTCTGTGGACCCGCCGCGAACTGCAACGGCACGAACCCCTATCAGTACCTGAAAGACTTCTTCGCGGCTTGCACCAACTGCCAAGTCGATTACGTCGCAGTGCACTGGTACAACTGCGACTTGCCGTCGCTGAAGGACTACCTCGAGCCGGGCGGCAATCTCGAAGGGTTCGAGCAGTTCGGCAAGCCGATCTGGCTCACCGAGTTTTCGTGCAATGGCAGCGCGTCGGTGGCGGAACAGGAAACGTTCATGCGCGCCGCCGTTCCGTACCTCGAGAATAATCCGCACGTGTTCCGGTACTCGTGGTTCAGCGCGGGCCCCATTCCCAACGCCAAGCTCATGAACGCCGACGGTTCCCCGAACGCGCTCGGTAACGTTTACGCAGGCCTGCCACAGAATTGCCAGTAGCGGAGCCACGTACGCGGCCAAGGAAACTCAAGTGAACAGCGCACGACGTCTTCTTCTCGCAACCGGTTCCGCCGCAGTTCTTGCCCTTGCGTGCGGCACGGATTCTACGGCTTCTTCGGACACGGGTTCAGCCGGCGCTGGCGGCGACTCGAACGGCGACGCTGCGACGAGCGGCGGCATGTCGTCTTCGAGCGGCGGCACCGCCGCCAGCGCCGGCGACGCTGCGAAGTCCCCGGAGGGGGGCGGCACGTCGGCGGCTAACGGTGGCACGGGTGGAGTCGCGCTCGCGAGCGGCGGCACGAACGGCACCGGCGGCACGAACGGCAGCGGCGGTACGAACGCGAGCGGCGGCGCCGTGGGTACGGGCGGCCTCGGCAATGACGGCGGTGTGCCGGCCGGCTTTTGGGACACAGGCCCGATCCCCGCAGCCCAGAACGTCATGATCTTCCGGTTTCTGAACCGAACGAACGGGAAGTACCGAGACACCGAGGTGTACTGGAGCTTCAAGAGCGGCGCTATCTCGGAAACGCATTCGATCGCCGAGCAGGACACTTACGACATGCCGGCCAATTCTTCCGGCCGGCTCTACTTCTACCTGTGCGCGGCGAGCGACACCACGTGCGCCGCCGACCCAACGAAGAGCAAGTACTACGACTTCATCGAGCACACGATCGGTGCGAACCGGTACAACGGCAACACGACGAGGGTCGACGCGTTCGGCATCAAGATTGCCATGCGCCTGCATTGCGCGGACGGATTCGATCGGGCCGTGGGTGAAGACTACGAGACGTTCCAGGAAGATCGCGACACGACGTTCCAGAAGTTCATCGACTCCGTACCCGACGAATTCAAGCCGCTCGCGCAGGCGCCCTTCGCGCCGTATCGCATCGTGGAGCCCGGCCGTGGCGGCTTCAAACAGGGCGGCGCGTACGAGCACTACTACGACGCGCTCGTCGATCAGATCTGGTCCGCGAACGGCATCACGGTTCCCAAACCCGGAGCGAACGGCAGCGGGCTCGGAAGCTACCCGAACCTCTCGGCGGCGATTTTCCGCCACGTGGGCACCGCCGCAGGGAGCTTCACGCCGGACGGGAAGCTCATGAACAAGGACCTCTGGGCGGACAGCAGCACGTTTTATACGTCAGCACCCGCCAACTACTACGCGAAGTTCTGGCACGACCACGCGCTCGACGGGAAAGCCTACGGATTCCCTTACGACGACGTCGGTGGCTACTCTACCTTCATCGCTCACGACGATCCCGACTATCTTCTGATCGCGATCGGTTGGTGAGCTCCCTATCCTCGATTCTTTGCCTCGGTTGTGCCGGACTGCTCGCGGCGTGCACCGATTCGTACGTCATCGGCCGATTCGTCGACGACGGATGCAAAGCGCACCCTGATGCGATCCTTTGCTCGGGGTTCGAGTCGCCGGACCTTTCGGATTGGTCTCGGGTCTCGGTCTTTGGCAATGCCGCCCTCGAGCAGACGAGCGATCGAGCCTACGAGGGGAACGGAGCCCTGCACGCGTCGAGCACGGGCGAGAAGAGCTCGGCCGTCGTCGCCTCGGAATTCCCCGCCGTGAAGGACGGCGATCTCTTTTTACGGTCCTTTCTTTACGTCCCAGCCGGGCTGACGACGAAGACCATGAACGTCTTCTTCCTCGGCGATGTCGCGACGCCGGATCCGTTCAAAGGCATCGACGTCAATCTGGAGGACGGCGCATTCTCGACTTACGTACCCGAGAACAATCCTCAACGCTTCACGAGCACGGCGCTCACGATCCCGCGAGACGAGTGGTTCTGCCTGCAGATCCACGTGCACGTAGCTACTGGGGCCGGGGCGGTCACGATCCTCGTCGACGGCCAAACCGCGCTCGACGAACAGGGAATGAATACGCGGCCCGACGCCGGAATCCACTTGCTGCGCGCGGGGATCGACTGGTCGTCGCTGCAAACGGAGCCGTTCGACTACTACGTCGACGGGCTCGTGCTCGCGACGGCAAACGTCGATTGTTCCGGCTGAACCTCAGCGCCCGGGCGACGACGCTGCGGAGTCCCTCCCCTTCGGGAGTTCCGCGGCGGCTCCGGCGGGGGACAGGACGACGACCGCGCCGGCGCTCGGCGCAACGAGCGGCACGCGATACGCCTCGCCCAGGCCGACGACGACGAACTCCGGTTCGTGGAGCGCGACGTGCAGAGCGGCCTCGAAACGCAGGCTCAGGAAACCGCGCCTGGGCCACTGCCACGCGACGACGGGGGCGACGCTGAACAGCGGCGCTACGGACTGCACACTTTCAGATGCCCCCGACGATCGGCCGCCGAGCGCCGCCGCTTCGAGGGCGACACAAGCGCTGAAAGTCGGCGCGGGCGGAATTGCCGCACAACCCGACAATGCTCCCCCGAAACCCTGGTAACGGGCATGGACGCCACGCGGGAGATCTTGCTCGACGCGGAGGATCCAAAGGCCTCGTGCATCCAGCCAAAGACGCCGCCCGCCGAGCGTCGCGCCGGCCGTGACGAACCCGGCCGGCGACGGCAACGTTCCGAACAGCGCGCCGCCACCGGCTAGGACTGCCGCACGCAGGTGTTCTTTCGGCGGGGAGGTTGCTCCTCTGTCCGGGACGCTTGCCGGAGTGACTGGCACGGGAGGTGGCGTGGGCACCGCCTCTGCTTTGCGTTCGGCCGGACGCGCTTCATCGGTGCCCGTTTGCGGAGGAGTTGCCGGCGAGGATTCGGATTCCTTCTCGCTCACGAGCTCGACGCCCTCCCCGAAAGCGAGGGCGAGCACGAGCGTCACTTCTCGTTCGAGCGTGCGGCATTCGCTCGCGACGAGCGTTCGCTCGCCCGTCACTCCGTTTCGTTCCGTATGCAAGCTCAGCCGGTAAGAGTTCCCGGCCTTTTCGATGCGTCCGTGTGCCGAAAGACGCGCGACCGTTCGCCCGGGGCGGACGCGCGCGATGCGGTCGAGCTCGCTCCGGATCTCTTCGGCCGACGCGCACCCTGGCGGCGCGCCCCAGTCGAGATCGAGGGGCAGGGCGTCGCCCTCCGCGTATGCTTCCCGCGCGAGCGCGCCGAAGGCAAAGGTCAGGGCGAGAACCGCGCCGCGCACCGGGCGAGACTACCTCGGGCTTTGGGCTTTGGGCCTAGGGCTTAGGCCGCTTGTGGACGTCGTAATTCGGGTCTGGCTCGATCCTTAGGCCCCTGAACCCCTGGGCCCCTCCGAGTCACTTCCCGCCGCAGCTCTCTTCGACGGAGGTCTTGAGCGGCGAACGGGGGGATGTCGCGAGGAAATGGCGTGCCAGACGTTTCGCTTCGGCGACTCGATTCGTCGCGCACAGGCTCAGGACCGCGAGCGCGTCGCGCTCGGGGCCCAGGGCCGAACGGGGGAATCGTGAACGATGCTCCGTGATGAGCGCGAGCGCCGCGGAAGCGTTGCCCGAGCGCCACTTTGCCTGGGCCTCGTGCAATAGATCGAGCTCTTCCGGGAGCGTCGCATGCGCGGCCGATTTCGAGATAGCCGGGTGGCGAGATTTCTCCTCGAGCTGCGCCGCGCTCTCGTCCGACGTCGTGGCAGGCGGCTCCGCCGCCGCAGGGTCGGTGGTCGCACTTTCGCGCACGGTCGAATCTGCGCGCGACGGCGCGCTCGTCGCCGAGATCGGCGCAGGCGCGGAGCGCGCACGCAATCCGAGGTACCCGGCCCCTCCCGCCGCTGCGACCATCGCGAGGACGGCCCACTTCGAAACCAACGCGGCTCCGATTCCCTTGGTCGTCACCGAAGTGCCGGCGTGAGCGGTCATGGCTCCGAGCGCGAGCGCTCCGGCCAGGCGCCGCGCGACGCGGTCCTTGTCGTCGGCGCTCGGCGTCCGCGCTTCCCGCGTGAGCTCCAACATGCGCTTCGCGTCTGCGTCCAGCTCCATCACGTTTCCCTCCGCGCGTTCGCTACTCGATGACGTTCGAGAGCCCGCTGGAACGCTTTGCGCGCCGCCTTCAACCGCGTTTGAACGGTGTTTTCGTTCGTATCGGTGAGCTCCGCGATCTCTCGCGTGGTGAGCTGCTCGAGCTCGTAGAGCACGAAGACTTCGCGCTGCACCTCGCTCATCTTTTCGAGGAACCGGTCGACGAGCTCCACCGCGGCTCGTCGATCCAGGTCCGCCGCAGGATCTTCGTCGCTGCGCAGGGGGTGGTCGTCGAGTGCCTCTTGTCCCGTCAGCTGGTTGCCGCGCTTCTTGACGTGATCCGAAACGACGCGCCGCACGATACCGGAAAGCCAAGTGCGGACGGTCGAGCGCCCCTCGAACTCGGGAAGCTTCCGATGAACGACGACGAAGACCTCTTGCACGACGTCGTCCATCGCCGCCGCGGCCACTCCGCGGTTCGCGACCGCGCGCCACACGAACGCGAAGTACGAATCGTACAGTTGACGGAACGTCAGCCGAACCGTGTCTGGTTCCGCCATCGCCCGGGAGAAGCCCGGCGTCGAGAGCATGGATCCGTGTTCGGCCATCGTCTTACGACTTATCGCGTCCGTGCGCCTGCGCGCTCCGAGGTCGAGAAGAATAGCATCGTCACTTACCGCGTATAGACGCGCACGTAATCGACCGTCATCGTTTGCGGAAACTGTGTGGTTCCGTCGGGGTTCCCCGGCCAGGTACCGCCGACCGCGACGTTGAGCATCACGTAGAACGGGTGATCGTAGACCCACCTCGCTCCCGACGGAACGTCTGCCGGGGTCCGCGTCTCGTAGAGATTCTCGTCGACGTAGAAGCGCACGACGTTCTCCTCCCACTCCACGGTGAACACGTGGAAGTCGTCCGCGAACTTCGCGCCGTTCGGCAGCGTGTAGCTGGCGCCGAGCGGATTCCCGCCAGAGTAACCGGGGCCGTGCAAGCTGCCGTGCACCATCGACGGCTCCCTGCCGATGTTCTCCATGATGTCGATCTCGCCGCACGTGGGCCAGCCCGCGCTGCCGATGTCGTTGCCGAGCATCCAGAACGCCGGCCAAATGCCCTGGCCATGGGGAAGCTTCATCCGCGCCTCGAATCGACCATACATGTGGTCGAATTTTCCCGAGCTCTCGAGCTTGGCCGAGGTGTAGTTGCGGCCGCTGTACGACTCCTTCTTGGCCGTGATCACGAGGTTGCCGTTGCCGTCCATGGCGGCGTTGTTCGTGCCGTTCCTGTAGAACTCGAGCTCGTTGTTGCCGAACCCGTCGCCCTTGTTGACGAGGTTCCACTTCGACGAATCGACGGCGCTACCCTGCGGGCCGTCGAACTCGTCGCTCCAGAACAGGTTCCAGCCCGCCGGATTCGGTGCACCTCCCCCGCCGGAGCCGCCGTCGCTCGCGCCACCGTTTCCGGAAGCGCCGCCGCTGCCGGAGCCCGCATTGCCCGAGCCGCCGCTTCCGGTCGAGCCGCCGTCGTTCAGAGCGCCGCCGCTCGCGGAACCGCCGTCTCCGCTGCCGCCGCTTCCTCTGCCGCCGGAGCTCGCCGAACCGCCGCTGGCGGTCACGCTCCCACCGTTTCCCGTCGTCGCGCCGCCGGAGCTCGTTGCACCCGCGGTACTCGTGTCACCGCCGGTTGCCATGAGACCTTCGGTCGAGTTGCCGCCGTCATCCGAGCTGCACTGCACGGAGAGGGCGGACAACGCCGCGGAGAAAGCCCAAAGGCACGCCTGGGTATTCGGGGATCTGTCCATCGGAGTTCCTCGATGTCCGTAGTGGCGCTCCCGTCCCGATTTCGTCGCGGAAAACGACGGGATCCTTCGAGACGCCGTCGACCCGCCGTATTCCGACCCGAGGTGCAGCTATTGCTTCAAGATTCTGGCGAGAGCGGTTTGGCATCGAGGCCGGGGTTTGGTCGGAGCAGCGCCGGAACGGGTCCTTGGTCGGCTCGCCGACTGAGATGCGGCCGGAGTCCGGTTCCACTCTCGTCGCACTACACATTTCGGCGACGGCCCGTGGATCATGCCCGAGAAGGTGCTGCTGCTCGAAGACGACGCGGACCAGCTCGAGATGCTGGGGATGGCCCTGTCCATCATCTACGACCGCGAGTCGGTACAGGCGCGGAGCTATGAAGAGCTGACGCAGCTGGCCGATGCCGCGATCGCTTGCGAGGTCGCATTGCTAGACATCAATCTCGGTTCTCGGCAGCCCAGCGGCCTCGATGCTTACCGGTGGCTCCGCGAGCATGGTTACCGCGGCCGCATCTACTTTTTGACCGGTCACGCTCGTTCTCATCCGCTCGTGGCGCAGGCGCTCGCGATGGGTGATGCGGAACTGCTCGAAAAACCGATCGCGAGCGATCGATTGAATTCGCTCTTCGGCTGGAGGTCGCATGAACAAGTCGGAAACCCAACGTAAGGAGGCCTGGCTGGCCGCCGTCTGGGCTTCGGCCCTCAACGCCGGCGTGGGCACCCTTGGTGTGATGATATTCCACGCGCGGGCCTGGCTTCCCACTTGGGCGATGATGCAATTCGCCGTCGGCGGCGCGCTGGCATTGCTCGTTCTGGTCTCGTATCGGAGCGCGTCGAGAGCCGTGTGTCTGGCGTTCTTTTCGCTCGATGTCCTCTCGGCGCTCGTGACTTCCACCGCCGGCGCACATGCGTTCGTCCATGCTGGCCAGCTCGGACAGCTTTTCGAGTCCGCCGAGGCTGGGATGCTCGTGATCGCGATCCTTTCGCCGTCGGTCCGACTGGGGGTGGCATGGATCGGAGTCTTCGTGCTGACGCGCCTCGTCCAGTTCTACATGTGGGCGCCCGAACTTCGAGATGCCGTCCCGGCGACGGATCCAGCCTTCCTTCCCGTCTACGGAGTCATCGGCGTCGTGCTCTTGTTGTACCGCCGCCGCAGCGCGCGGCTCAGTATCGCTCTTTCCGACGCGCGTGCGGAGCGGCTGACGATGGAGCAGCTCGCTCATGTTTCACTGGCGCTGCGCGATCTCTCCAACACGCCGCTCCAGACGCTGACGATCGCGTTGACGCTGCTACGGTGTAAGGCCGAGCCCACGGAACAGATCCTCGCATCGATGGACCGGGCGCTCGCCCGCCTGAAAGATCTCCGGCACGCGCTCGAGCCTTTCGAGACGCACGCACACTGGGACCAGCGTTACGAATCATTCGACGCGGTCGCACGGATCGAGCAACTGGCGGCCGATCTCGCAAGGACGCCGGCGCGTTGACTCTACCGAGTGCGTGGTGAGCCGTATCTCAACCATGCAGCGACCGGGAGCGCCGCCGCGGCGAGGGCTGCCATGATCCAGAACGCGTGCGCTCCGAGCCGGCCGTAGAGGGTACCCGAGGCGACAATGAGCGCCGCATTCGTCGCCACGGCGCCCGTTCCATAAAAGGCCTGCGCGGTGCCTTCGAGCCCCGAAGGCACGCTCTCGGCGATCAGGCGCATGCAAGCGAGGTGAAGAAGCGCGAAAGTGAAGCCGTGGAGCGGTTGCACGACCGCGAGCGCGACGAAGTCGGCGCTCGTCGCCATCACGCTCCAGCGCACCACTCCAGCGAGCGCGGCCGCTGCGATCGCGCCGGCGGGCGTGAGTCGCGTGACCAGACGCGGACCGACGAGGAAGAAAACGAGCACTTCCGCCGCGACGGCTTCCGACCAAAGGGCGCTCGACGCGCCGGGGCCGATGCCCGCGGCATTCCAGCGGATGACCGCGAATGCGTCGTGCATGGCGTGGCTGCCGAGAACGAGGGCCGCTGCCGCCACGGTCCACGGAAACGCGCGAACGCGCAGCAGACGCGCGAGCTCGGTCGACTTTTGCTCGGTCGGGTGTGGAATTTCCGGAACGAAGAACGCCGCTGCCGCCGCGAGAGCCAAGAGCGCAGTCTGCATCCATACGATCGCATCCAGACCAAAAGCGCCGATCACCTGCCCCGAAAACAGCGTCCCCGCGATGAACGCCGCCGACCCGGTGCCGCGCACCCATCCGTACTCGAACCGCCCGCGCACCGCGAGCGCGTCGGCGAGCACAGTCGTCGGAGCCAGCGCGGCGGCTTGCACTATCGCGATGACCAAGAACATCACGAAGGAGCGCGCCGACACGAATCCGAGCGTGACCAGCGCTGCCGCGACTGCCGCGACTGCGAGTACGGCGCGAAGGGCACGCAGGCGATCGGCGACGCGACCGGTCAGCGGAACGCTCACGAGACGAATCGCCGTCGCGGCCCCGAGCACGAACCCCAGCTGCCGAGCCGACACGCCGTGTGCCGACACGAACGCCGGCAGGAATGGCGACGCGACACCGAAACCCGCGTACAGCGCGGCATAGAGAGCGACGAACCGAAGGAGATCGGGGCGAACGAGCCGCTGCGACTCCACGAACACGTGCTTATTCTGGCCGCACCGGCGGGCAGTGACCAATTGACCCCGCGATGCGACGGAACGACCGCGCCGTCGCCCGGTTCTCGGGTTCAGCGGAGAGAGATTCACGGCGCGGTGGCTTCGCGGCCGTTGGGCATAGCGCACTTTCCGCGCGCAGCACGCCGTCGTCCGAGGTCGCTCATGCACCTTGCCATGGTTCAGTCGGCCTACATCCTCGGTGATCAGGCCCAGCTGCTGCCGCAAATAGACCGAGCATGGGATGTCAGTGGCGCTGTGGCGCCGGTTCCGCGCACCATGCTTCCACCCGCGGCGCCGCCGGTATCGTGAAGTAGAACGTGCTCCCGCGCCCGGGCCAGCTCTCGACCCACACGCGACCGCCGTGCGCTTCGACGATGCCCTTCACGATGGGAAGTCCCAGGCCCGCGCCGCGCCGCTCGGCCTTCTTCGCTTGCCAGAAACGGTCGAAGACGTGCGGCAGGTTCTCTCCCGCGATCCCGATACCGGTATCGGCCACCCAGAACAGAGTTTCCCCGTCCCTCGGGGCGGCCCCGATCGTGACGCGCCCGCCGCGCTCGGTGAATTTGATGGCGTTGCCGACGAGGTTTTCGAAAACGCGCGAGAGCTCGTCTCGATCCGCAAAGACGTCCGGAAGGTCTTCCGCCACGTCGAGGCAGAGCTCGAGCGAGGCGGAGGACGCCAGAGGTCGGAGCGCCTCGGCAGAATCGGCAGCGACGGCGCGTGCGGACACCCAGGCCTGGTCGACCGAGAGCATGCCCGCCTCGATTCGGGTTACATCGAGAAGATCCTGGATGAGCCGATTCATTCGATGCGCGGCTCGCTCGATGAGTTGAGCCGGCTTTTGGCTCGCGGCGTCGGCGCGGCGCCGGAGGAGCGCCGCCTGTATCATTATACTTCCGAGCGGGTTTCGGAGATCGTGTGCTACTACGCCGAGGAGGTCGTCCCTGGCGCGGATGGCGTGCTGGCGCTCCTCCTCGAGCCGTTTTCGCTCCGTGATGTCGAGCTCGGTGCCGACCATCCGGATCGGTCGGCCCTCCGCGTCGCGCGCGAAGACCCGCCCGCGATCGAGGATCCAGATCCATTGCCCCGACTTCGTCCGACACCGATGCTCGTTCACGTATTCGCGGGTGAGTCCCTCGAAATGATGCTGCACCGCGTCCTGCACTCGAGCGAGGTCCTCGGGATGCACTCCTGCAATCCACGAGTCGATACGAGGCGCGACTTCATCGGGCCGAAAGCCGCGCATTTCGGCCCAGCGCGGGTTGAAGATGACCTCCCCCGTCACGACGTTCCAGTCCCAGGCTGCGAGGTCCGCGCCCTGGAGCGCGAGATCGAAGCGCTCCCGCCCCTGGCGAATCTCGTCGTCAGCGCGCTTCTGCTCGCTGACGTCGCGAAGGGCGACCGTCAAGATCGTCTGCCCGTCGACGGTGAGCTTCGAAATGGCGGCGTCCGCGGGAAACTCCGCGCCGCTCTTGCGCAGTCCGAGGATGGTAGCGCCGCGCTCACCCATTCGGCGGGCGACCGAGTGGCCCCCGACGAATCCGACGATGTGCCGGCGATGGGCGCCGCGGAGACGTTCGGGGATCAGCATGTCGAGGGGAGCTCCGAGCGCCTCCGCCTGGGAGTAGCCGAATATCTTCTCCGCCGCTCCGTTGAACCGCGTGATGTGCTGGGTGTCGTCGACCGATATGATCGCGTCCGCTGAAACGGACACGATGCCGGAGGCTCTCGCTTCCGAGCGGCGAAGCTCTTCCGAGAGTCTCTTGCGTTCGGTGATGTCACGGACGAACGCTTGCCAGCGCCCATCGGGGAGGATCTTGGCGCTGACCTCGACCGGCAGGTAGGTGCCGTCCTTGCGACGGAGCGTCCACTCGTCGATCGCGACGTCGCCGCCGAGCAGCAGCTGCTTGGAGCGTGAGAGCCGTTCGACGTCTTCTGGCGGAATCAAATCGACGATGGTCTTCCCCACGATTTCGTCGCGCGAGTATCCGAGCATACTGCACGCGGCCATGTTGACCTCGGTGTAGCGCCCGGTCAGATCCGCCACGAACACTCCGTCGGACGCCTGATCGAGCAGGTCGCGGGCCCATCGTCGACTCGCTTCGAGTGCCGCGTGCGAGCGATCGAGCGGCGCGGCCGCAATGATCAGCACGGCTAGCCCGATCGCTGCCAATGCGGTGTCCATCGTGGCAATCACGACCGGGAAGTCTTCGATGTCGAGTGCTCGAAAGAATCGCGAGACGACGACGCCGAGCACCGCCGGCACGACGACGGCTGGGAACACGAGGCGCCGAATCAATTCGCCGCCGGGACCGCTCGAGGTGGCCAGGCGCATGAGTCCCGCGCTCGGCCGTTCGAGCAATAGCCCCGTCGAGATCACGAGCAAACTCAGCGACGATGGCAGCGCGACGCCGATGACCGGCGCGTGGGGCATCCTGTAGAGCAGTCCGGCACCCAGCAGATGTCCCATCAGGGCCGTGTAGCCCGTGAGGCCGGCGGCCAGGGCGAGCCATTCGGACGGGCGCGCGCGAGCGGCCGAGCGAGAGTCGAATAGAAAGATCGCGCCGGCGAGCAGCGTCACGGCGAGGGCCGACGGCGGAGACGGCCGTCCGGGGTGTGGTCCTTCACTGCTGGCGAGCAGCGCCTGATCGATATGGAGGTCGATGGACAGCGCATATTCAGCCAGTGTCCCCACGCCGATGACGAGCGCGATAGCGGCCAGAACGATCGAGACCCATCGCGCGCCGTTTCTCGCGTTTTCCGATCGGCGGAGCGCGCCGCCGGCGCCCACGAAGCAGAGAGCGACGGCGGTGTTCGGCATCATCGGCGGTTGCCCAGGAACGACCGTGGTGAGGAGGGGAGCACCGATGATCGACCCGAGGAGCCCGAGGGCACCGAGAGCCGCGCCCGCGACGCAGAGCACTCTCCCGGCGTTCGCGACGCGCAGTGCGTTCACGCAAGCGCCTCCAGGGCTTCCGGCATTCGTCAGTTTGCCATCGCGCGCCCACGACGGCGAAAGGAAGGGAGCAGCGCCTCACGTTGCGCGTGTGCTCTTTTGCCACGATTGCGCGAGCGCCCCGACCGCCATGGCCGGCTGCCCCGCCGGAGCGCCATTCAGGATCCGTCGGTAATCTGATCGACGATGCCGCCCGCGGCGGTGGCGACGACGGGGCGCCGCTTCCACATCGCTTCGGTCACCGTGAGCCCGAAACCCTCGACGAGGCTCTTCTGGACGATCGCCGTAGAGCCTGGCCGCACGAATCCCAAGGCGTGCTCACACGACATGTCCGCCCTGTTCGGACCTCGGCTCGAGACGCACTACACCGCGACGGCGTGGAGCGCAGCTCTTCCGGGTGGGAGCTCGAAAATCTCGGCGCCGCGCCGCTTCTGGTCGGTCGGCGCGTTCGGCACCGAATAGCGAACGAGCGCGCGGAGGACGCTCTTGAACTGCTTGCCGAAGCTCCCCGTGTTGTACGGGATCCGATGCTCGGCGCAGATCCTCCTGACTTCGCCGCTCATTTCGCGGTATCGGCGAGCGGGGATGTCCGGAAAGAGGTGGTGTTCGATCTGGTGGCTCAGGTGTCCGGTGAACATGCCGAGGAGCGGCCCTGCTTCGATGTTGCTCGAGCCGACGATCTGACGGAGATAGAACCCGCCCCGTGTCTCGCCCTTCAAATCGCCTTCCGTGAACGTGCTCGTGGCTTCGGTGAGATGACCGCACTGGATGACTGCATACGTCCAGACGTTGCGGAGGCCGTTGGCGAGCACGTTGCCTAACGCGACTTTGGGCGCGAACGGACCCGCGAGTGCGGGATAAAACACGTAGTCCTTGGCGTACTGCTTGGCGGATTTCCCCGCGAGCGCAAGCCAGTCACCGAGCATTTCTCGAACCTGGGAGCGGCGCTCCTTGGTTCCCTTTTCGGCGGTGAGATATTCGGACGGCCGCGCGTGGTAGTACGACACCGCGTGGTCGAACAGGAGCCCGGTCAGCGGGTTCACCACGTACTGAACGAGGTGCATCGGCCGCCATTTCTGGTCGCTCGACAGGCGAAAGAACAGGTAGCCGAAATCGTCGTCCTTACCGAGCACGTTCGTGAACGTGTGGTGGGTCACGTTGTGCGCTTTTTTCCACGTCTTCGCGGTGCCGACCAGGTCCCACTCGTACGTCTTCGAGTCGAGCGTCGGATCCCCCAAGAAGTCGTACTGGCCGTGCATCACGTTGTGTCCGAGCTCCATGTTCTCGAGGATCTTGTAGAGCGCGAGCCCGACTACGCCGAGCCCGAAGCTCACCGGCTCGAGGCTCACGTGAATGAGCACGCGCCCGGACACCTCGAGCGCTCGGGCGGCGAGGCGCACGCTCTTGATGTATTCGGCGTCTTCTTCGCCGAGCTCGGCGACGACGCGGGCGCGCAGGGCGTCCAGGTCGCCCTTGAGCGCTTCCAGATCGATGGGCATAGGGGTCGTCATTCGGTTTTCTCCTCGTTGGTTCGGAGCCGCTTCGTCATCACAGGTCGACTTGGATCGAACCCTGCGCCACCGAGACACACGGATAGATCATCTCTTCTCCGTCGCCCGAGAGTTTTCCGGTCGCCGTATTCAGGACCACGCCTTTGCGCTTTCTGCAGCGACACGTGCCGCACGTCCCGGCGCGGCAGCCGGTGGCGACGCGCACGCCGCGCGCCTCCGCTTCTTGCAGAACGGTGAGCGGTCGATTCGAGAGCGTCTCCACCCCCGAACGCGTGAAGCAGAGGAGCCGCGAATGCGCGAGGAACGTCGAAGCGTCGAACTCGGAGTTGAAGCGTTCGTAACGGAGCCGGGAGAGATCCGCTCCCGCGCTGTCCAGTGTCTGCATGACCGCGCGCATGAAACCCGAAGGCCCGCACAGGTAGGTGTCGACCGTGGCGAAATCCGGAAGCAGAGCCTCGAGCATGCCCTGCGAGAAGCGCCCACGCAGGCCCGTCCAGGACTCGTCGGCTTCCTCGACCGAGATCACCACCTTCACATGGGGCGCCCGGGCCGCGATGCCGGCGAGCTCGCGACCGAAAATGATGTCTTTCGGCGTGCGAGCAAAATGCAAGAAGGTGATCGCCGTCTCGGAGCCGCTCCGCACGAGGTGCCGGAGCATGGACATGACGGGTGTGATGCCGCTCCCGGCCGAGATCATGAGAAGCGGCGCGCGCGGTTCCGCGTCCAGGATGAACCGTCCCGCCGGTGCGCCGATCTCGAGCACGTCGCCTTTCGAAACGGCGTCGGCGAGGTGATTCGAGGCGACGCCGCCCGGCACGCGCTTCACTGTGATGGTGACGAGCCCGTCTTCGCCGGGCGGCGAGGACAGGCTGTATGCGCGCTCCACGCTGCAGCCGTCGATATCGAGCCGCACGGTGACGTAAGCGCCCGGCCGGTACGCTCCGAAGCGTGCGTTCGGCGCCAGCACGAACGTTTTCACGTCGTGCGTCTCCTCGCGAACCTCGACGACCCGGGCGAGGACCCGGCACAGCGACAGGGTCGGATCGAGGCGCCCGAGGACCGCCTCGAGGACCGGAACGTTCGCGTTCACCCGCGCGCTCACACGGTCGATCCAACCGGGCGTCCGGCGCAGCACCTGCCTCGGCGAGAGGTGTCGTAAAATGTTGATTTCACGACTGAAAAGATCGATTCCGTAGCTTGCGAGAGCGAGCATTGACGACCTTTCCGGCTAGTGACCAAACATTTGTGCGTACAGTTGTACGGCCAGCTTCCACGATGTCAAGCAGCCGAGCGGAAAAAGTCGCGCGGCATACGCCGAGCCCGCCCGCGGCTCGTGTAGCGCCGCGCATCGAGGCGCACTCACCTCGGACTCCGGGCGTTCGACTCGCGAGAATGAGGCGAAGGTAACTTCATTGCCGCGGTAGGGCTTTGTTCAGTGACCGCGTCGGGGGCCGGCTGGTCGCGAAGGGCGACGTTTCCGACCATTGGCGAGCGTTTCCGGAATGACGCGCGGGCGGGGAAGCCACGCATGCCCGAGCCTCCGTGTCGTCATGATGCGACTGATTGCATCGACCAACCGCACGACCAAGGCGCCCAGCGGATCGAGCAACCACCTTCGTGGAAGCGTGCTCGCCTCGACCAATGTGACCACGTGCGAGCGAGCGAAATGATCTTGGATCCAGTCTTCTGCTTTCGCGACGACAGGGGGGTCGGCGACCTCGACGAGCGCTTCGAGATTGACCAGGGAAAATGGGTCGAGGTTGAAGCTCCCGAGGAGCAGGCGGCGGCCGTCGACGGTGCACACCTTCGCGTGAAGAACCGAGTCGGTCCACTCGTGGATGGAAACGCCAGCGTCGAGAAGCCGGCGGTGCAGTCTCCGTGTGGCCGCACGCGCACCGGGAACGTCGCTCCGACCGGCAAGCAGCAGCCGGACGTCCACGCCTCGCCGAGCGGCAGCGAGGAGGGCTCGGACGACTCCCCCGTCGGGCAGGAAGTATCCGTGGGCAACGTGGATGCGTTCCCGTGCGCTCGCAAACGCCTTGATATAGCGCCGGCGTAGACGCCACCCCCCGCCGAGGCCGGAGAGATAGATGTGCAAGGCGCTGTCGATTGGGCTGCGTCGCTCCCGGCGGATCGTCTGGCCCAGGTACGTGCATTGCGGCCCACGGATCTCGAGCGCCACATCGGCCCAACTCGGACGCCCGCGAGCGCTGACGTTCTCGTCGCCGATGTTGATGCCGCCGAGGAACGCCACTTCGTCGTCGACGAGCAAGATCTTGCGGTGGTTGCGACCGAACCGGCCGATGAGTGACGACAGCAGTCGATTGTAGATTCGAACGTCGCAGCCACCGGCGAGTAGCGCAGCGGCGACGGCGCGGCCGCCGCGCACCGAGCCCCAACCGTCGAGCAGAACTTGCACGCGGACGCCGCGCCCGGCGGCTTTCGTCAGCGCGGCGATGAAGCGCGCACCGATACCCGCGGGCGCGAACGCGTACACCTCCAGATGCACCCGCTCCTTCGCTTGCGCGATGGCGCGGAGCATACGCGGATAGGCCTGCCGTCCGCAGTCGAGAAGCTCCACCACTTCAGGCGCGAAGGGCGTCAGATCGTTGGCCACCTGCGCGAGCATGTCTCCTCGAAGTATGCGCGCAATGCGCACGAATGCTCTCGAACGACTTGCGTACACTGGGCGCCCGGACGATCGCGGCGAATCTCACGAGTGACCGCCCGCGCGCCGAATCAGGTCGTGGCCCTTGCCTCGGGGCCGAGCATGATTCGAGCGAAGTCGTATACGTCGAACAGATCACGCGGCGGCGGCCCGTATTCGGCGAGCTTCTTCGCCGCGACCCGCGCGACGGTCGAAACCCGCGTGTAACCCGCCCTGCTCGCTCGAGCCGGGACGGTGCCACGCGACCCCATCACCTTCAGTAGTTGGCGAAACGTGGTCGGGTGAACACACATGTGCTCCGCGGGCAGGAACGCGGCCGAAAGCGCGGTCGCGAGCTCCCACCGGGGCGCTTCGCCGACGACCAGCGACAAGCCCTTGAGGTAGGCTTCGAAGCGTGGCTCGTACGGCCCTTTCCCATGGAGAAGGTCGCGTGTGGCGAGTGTGAGATGACGCAAGTGCTCACCATTGGCTGACGTCGACTTTTTGAGCTGCGCCGCGGGCACCAGATCAGACTGACCCAAGACCGTCGTGACGAGCACCCAGATCTCGGAATAGTTCCCCGCCGCTACCAGCCCATCGAGCGCGGCCAGTGAAAACTGCTCCTGGGCCGCGCGAATCAGCGCATCGCGATGCCGGCGAGCACGAGCGCTCGCGCCCTCGCCGCGAATGTCCAGGAGCCATTTCGGATCAGCAAGGCCCGCGGGGTACTTCTCGTGGAACTTCTCCAGCTGATCGTGGAAGCTCGGGCCGTCGGATCGCGACGCTGAAGAGCTCAGCTTCTCGCGTCCCGCAAGCAGGCCGCGCTGGCGCTCGTAGAAAGCTCTCTGAGTCGCGTTCGGCTGCTCCACCCGCCGCATCAGCTGATGAAAGGCGTTGGCCATCGTTCGCTCCTGCCCGTCCTCGAACAGGTATGACCGCTTGCCTTCGTCCTCTCGGACCAGAACGCCAACCCCCCAATCCTTGCGCTTCGCATGGTGGAAGATCGGAAGAACGGATGGTTCGGTGGTTGGCTCCGTCACGGAGATCCTTTTCTGCTCCGAGCGCGCCGCGGCGCGGAGTCGTTTACGGGCCCGATTCGCGCTGGGTGCAGCGTCCGAATCGTGGCTCGTTGTCGCGCTATGGCGCTGAAATGGCGCCAATCAATCGCGCTCGGCCACGGAACCATAGCACGCCGCGGAACAATCGCTTTCGATTCCTTTCCGTGGAGGTCCAGTGCCCCCGATTCGAGTCGCCTTGACGTCCAGAGTGCCTCGAGTACGCGAGCGCCGCGCGTCGCTCGTTTTGCACTTCGGACATCGAGGACGCAAATCAAGAAGCCTCGTGTGAATACCTGAACCGATCTCGGTCGCACACACGGACGCAACCCGACCCTTCAAGCGTTACTTGCGGTCGACTGCGCTTCGACCACCTGCCCTGTCGTCAGCGGCTCGATCTCCAGGGATTCGGTCTCGTTAGGGCCCGGGTAGAGCGTCGCGAAGAGCTTCGCCCACGCCGACTTCAATCTCTCCGTCGTCTCATGTAGCCGCCCCGTTAGTTTCTGAAAGTCCATCGCCAATTCTCCATTCTCGCCGATGTCGGCCAGATCGTGCAGAGCACCGGGCATGCCAAATCAACCGACGTTTCGCCAAAGCCGAATCGGTATCGCATCGCGTGGTCTGCCGGTGCATATGGCGACACGTGGCGTTGTGCCCCATTTGCCGTGCGTCGCAGGGGTTCTCAATCTTTTCGGACATGGCGGGCAACCAGTTCGCGCAGCTCGAGGGTCGTGAACGGCTTGGCGAGTACTCCGACGGCGCCCCTCGCCCGCGCGCTTTCGCGCAGGCAAGCCGTTGCGAACCCGCTCATCAGGATGACCGGAACTCGGGAATGGTGCTGCTTCATGTGCGAGAGAACCGCCAGCCCCGACAAGCCAGGCATCTGTACGTCCGTGACGACGATATCCGGTCGGAGTCCATCCGCGAGGACCGCAATGACCTCCGTCCCGCTATTGGCTTCTTCTACGACGAACCCCTCCCGGCGGAGAAAAGACGCCACCAAATCCAACATGTCCGAGTCGTCGTCCGCGACGAGAGCTCTGAGAAAGGATCGGGGGCGCGCGTTCGATGCCAATCTAGTCGTGCACGCCTGCACGTGCGATGCCAACGGTCCGCACCGCTCTATCAGTTGATGCCGTAGCTTCGCAGTTTGCGGTACAGCGTTTTGCGATCGAGGTGGAGGATTCCGGCGGCCAGCGACTTGTTGCCGCTCACCGTCTGCAGCACCTTCAGGACGTATCGCTTCTCCACCTCCGCCATCGACAGGAGTTCGGTAGGGTTGTCGGTCGGGAGCACGAACAGGTCACTCCGGTACGTGCGGATCTTCTCGGGAAGATCGTCGACCGTGATGCGATCGACCTCGGTCAGAGCGACGGCGCGCTCCATGCAGTTCATGAGCTCCCGCACGTTTCCCGGCCAACCGTAGGTGAGGAGCCTCTCGGCCGCGGGGCTTGCGAGTCCCGCGACGGCCTTTTTGGACTCGGCGGCGAAGCGGTTGATGTAATGCTGAGCAATGAGCAACACATCGCTCCCGCGGGACTTGAGCGGCGGCACGTGGATCCGAATCACGTTGACGCGGTAGTACAAGTCTTCACGGAAGCGGCCCTCGGCGACGTCGGCATCGAGATCGCGGCTCGTCGCGCAGACGAGGCGAGCATCGAACGGGACTTCGTGATTGCCGCCGACCGGTCGAACCGTCCGTTCCTGCAGCGCGCGCAGGAGTTTCACCTGCATGCTGAGCGGCATTTCACCGATTTCGTCCAGGAAGAGAGTGCCCCCGTTCGCATGGACGAACAGACCCGTTTCGCTGGTCCTCGCGTCCGTGAAGGCCCCCTTCGTATGACCGAACAGCTCGCTTTCGAGCATGGTTTCTGGAACCGCGGCGCAGTTCATTGCCACGAATGGTCCCGTTTGCTGCCGGCCATGCTCGTGCACCGACCGCGCGATCAGCTCCTTCCCCGTGCCGCTCTCGCCGGTGACGAGCACCGTCGCGTCGGTTTCCCGCAAACGACGAAGGAGAGCGTACACCTCTTTCATTGGCGGACTGTCCCCGATGAGGCGACCGCCTGGACCGATGGCTTCGACGGCCGTTCGCAAGCGCTTGACCTCCTCACCGAGCCGGCGATGCTGGACCGCGCGAGTGAGTCTGAAGACGAGGTCGTCCATTTGCAGCGGCTTCGCGACGAAATCATAGGCGCCCGCACGAATGGCGCCGACCGCAGTTTCGACGTTCCCGAAAGCGGTCACGACGACGACCGGCACGCCGGGCCGCCTTTCCATCGCACGCCGGCAAAATTCCAGTCCGTCCATTCCCTGCATCTGCAGGTCGGTGACGATCGCATCGAACTCGGAGTTTGCCAGCGTGGCCATGGCCTCGGCTCCACTGCCCAAACAAACGACCTCGAAGCCGCGCTTCCCGAGCGCAGAACCAACGACGTCGCGCATGGCCGCGTCGTCATCGACGAACAGCACTCTACTTTGCTCCATGCAGAGCCCCATTTGCTTTTGGAAGATGAACGCTGAAGGACGCCCCCTGTCCCGGCTCGCTCGCAACCGAGATCCATCCGTCGTGCTCCTTGGCGATCCCCTGAGCGATGGAGAGGCCGAGCCCGGTACCTTCTTCGGCGCTCTTCGTCGAAAAGAAGGGTTCGAAGATTCTCGGCAGCGACTCTTTCGGGATTCCCACACCGTGATCGATGACTTCGATGCACGCGTATGGCTCCTCGGAACCTCGAGGGTTGCTCTCTGGGACGCAACGCTCGTCGCGCACACTGACGGTCAAGACGCCGCCGCTCATCGCCTGTGCTCCGTTGATCACGAGATTCAAGACGACTTGGAGGAGCCTGTCCCGATCGCCCTCTATAGCCACCGTCGTGGCGGGCACATCGAGTCTAACCGATACATTTCGCTGTTTCGCCGTCTGGGCAGACAGAGCGACCGCGCTTCGCACGACGTCGATGACGTCGATGCTCTCTTTCTTCCGGGGCCGGCGGCTGGCAAACGAGAGCACTTCACTGATGATCCGAGTCATCCGTTGCGCCTGCTCGACGATGATGGTCGCATCGCGATGCGTATCGCCAGCCGCACCCGTTGCCTCGGTAGCAATCATCTGAGCACGAAGCTCGATCACGTTGAGGGGGTTGCCGAGCTCGTGCGCTACCGAGGAAGCAAGCCTCCCCAAGGTCGAGACCCGGTCCGAATGCCGCAGTTGCTCCAGGGCCGCCATGTGGGATTCTGCTGCCCGCTGCGCGGCTTCCAACTTGTCGCTCGTGGCGTCCATTTCGGCCGCGAGTCTGCCGATGTCGTCATTGCGCTCGAGGCGCAGCCTTCGCCCGAAGTCGCCGTTCCCGACCGCACGAGCCATCACGACGATCTGCTTGAGGGGCCGGAGCACCATGAAATGGCCCACGACGAGCGCGATCACGGCTACGACGCTCGCGAGCGCAATGGTCGCGAAGACATTGGCGGCGAAGAGACCGCCCACGGCGACGGTCGCTGACGGGCGCAGGTTCCGAACGAACGCGGTCTCGCGCTGGCGTTCCCACATCGCGTACAGCACGGAGCCCGGCGTCAGGATCGCGAGAAGCGCGAGAATGAACTTTTTTTCGAGACTAATGGACCCGCCGATCGGTTCCGACGGGCTCTGAACGTCCGCCTGAGCGCGCGAGCCACCTCGCGGGGACCGTTGCTACGGCAATCTCTATTCTGGCCACGCGTCGCTGGGAAAGCGAGGTCATTTGCTCGGTGTTCAGAGACGGTCAGGGCAAACTGCCCCATGGCGCGGGATGCCCCTCTGGCTGCGCGGCTCAGTCCTCCATCGATTCGCCCGGCGTCCGCTTGTGGCTGGCCGTCGAGACTTCTGCGATGAGCGCCTCGGTCGTGAGTAGAAGCGCCGCCACGCTCGCTGCGTTTTGCAGGGCCGTGCGAACGACCTTCACCGGGTCGATGACGCCTTGTTCGAAAAGGTCGCCGTACTCGTCGGTAGCGGCGTTGTAGCCGAAGCTGCCCTTGCCTTCGCGGACCCTGTTCACGACGACGGCGCCTTCCGCGCCGCCGTTCTGTGCGATCTGACGCAGCGGTTCCTCGATCGCTCGGCGAATGATCGCGACACCGAACCTCTGCTCGTCCAAGACCTCGAGCTTGTCGAGCGACTTCTGCGCCCGAATGAGGGCCACGCCTCCGCCGGGCACGACGCCTTCCTCGATCGCTGCCCGCGTCGCGTGCAGCGCGTCCTCGACCCGGGCCTTTTTTTCCTTCATCTCCGTCTCGGTGGCCGCACCGACCTTGACGACCGCGACACCGCCGACGAGTTTCGCTAGCCGTTCCTGCATCTTCTCCCGGTCGTAGTCCGACGTCGTTTTCTCGATTTGGGAGCGAATCTCGGCGATTCGGCCCGTGATGAGTTCCTTCTTCCCGCGGCCGTCGATGATCGTCGTATCGTCCTTGTCGATCACGATGCGTTTGGCACGACCGAGGTCGGCAAGGGTCACGTTCTCGAGCTTGAGACCGAGCTCTTCCGAGATGACCTTTCCACCGGTCAAGACGGCGATGTCTTTGAGCATCTCCTTGCGGCGATCACCGTAGCCGGGCGCTTTGACCGCCGCGCAATGTAACGTTCCGCGAAGTCTGTTCACCACCAAGACAGCGAGAGCTTCACCCTCGATGTCCTCCGCGATGATCAAGAGCGGCTTCTGCTCTTTTGCAATGGATTCGAGCACCGGAAGGAGATCCTTCATGCTCGCCACTTTCTTCTCGGAAATCAGAATGTAAGCGTCTTCGAGCACGACCTCCAATCGCACCGTGTCGGTGATGAAGTAGGGCGAAAGATACCCTCGGTCGAATTGCATTCCCTCGACGGTCTCGAGCGTCGTCTCGGCGCTATTCGCCTCTTCGACGGTAATCACGCCCTCTTTGCCGACCTTTTCCATCGCGTCGGCCAGAAGAACACCGATCGTTTCGTCTCCGTTCGCGCTGACCGTGCCTACCTGCGTGATCTCTTTTCGGTCCTTCGTCGGTTTCGCACTTTTCTGCAGGCTCTCCACGATGGCAACGACGCCCTTGTCGATTCCTCGCTTGATCTCCATGGGGTTGTGGCCGGCGGCAACGAGCTTCGCTCCTTCGCGATAGATCGCCTGGGCGAGCACCGTGGCGGTAGTCGTGCCGTCACCCGCGACATCGGAGGTCTTAGACGCAACTTCGCGCACCATCTGGGCGCCCATGTTCTCGAAGTGGTTGTCGAGCTCGATCTCCTTGGCGACCGTCACGCCGTCCTTGGTGATGGTGGGGGAGCCGAAGCTTTTGTCGAGGACGACGTTCCGCCCCTTCGGACCGAGGGTGACCTTCACGACGTTCGCGAGCGCGTTGACCCCCGCCAAAATGTGATTGCGGGCTACTTCCGTGTAAACGATTTCCTTGGCTGACATCGTGAATACCTCTCTCTTCCGTCACTTTTCGAGCACGCAGAGAATCTCGTCTTCGCGGATGACGAGGTGGTCCTCACCGTCCAGCTTGACCTCGGTCCCTGCGTATTTTCCGATCAAGACCACATTACCTACTGCGACATCGAGCTTCCGAACGCTTCCGTTCTCGAGAACTTTGCCGTTGCCTACTGCCACGACCGTCGCTTCGACGGGCTTTTCCTTGGCCGTGTCCGGGATGATGATCCCTCCCCTGGTCCGCTCCTCTTCCTTCATTCTTTTAATCATCACGCGGTCTTGTAGTGGGCGAATCTTCATGGTCCGGGTCCTCCGCATCGTCGTCGAGCTAATCGGCTCGAGCTCGTTGGCCCGGGCAACCAGCTACACGAAGCAGTGGAAATGCCTCCGGGGTGCCCAACGTAAGAACGACTTCATGCTTGTCAAAGAATGAACGGCGCGACGTGCGTGTGCGTGGAAACACGACGACGCTGCGATAACTCGCGCAGAAGCGAACGCTCCGACTCACGTCCGGAACACCGCCGCGCCACTCGGTCGCTCCGCGGCATGGCGCTTGCTCTGCTGGTTACCGCGGCCGTGTTCGTCACAGCTCGCTGAAGGAGACCAAGCCAATGGCGCGACACTGGAAGGGAATGATGTGGTTCGGCTGCTCGAGTGGGCTCGTGTTCATTCTGGCGCTGATGACGAACCACAACGGGTACGGGATAGCCGCGCTCGTCGTGGCAATCATCGGCTTCACCGTTTACATGATCGGCGAAGGGGGACTCAAAGAGCCCTTCGGCGATCGTCAAACGAAGCCGAAGGCGAGGCTGTGAGGCAACGGTGGCGAGGTGCAGCATGAACTCCGGCACGGCGCAAAACGAACGCGCAGAGCCCGTGCGGGACGCGAAGGAACTCCTCGCGACGGCTCGTCGTAGCTTTACCGAGTCCGATCTCGACGAAGCAGTTCGGTGCGCCGAGGATCTGTTCGACCTTGCGGTGTGGGAGCACGATCCTGCTGCACTCGTCGCGATGGCGTCCGCCATCCCATTCCTCGACTCGATCTTCTCGGCCCGACTCGGACCGCGGAGCGGGCTCGTCAGGCTCGGTTCCCCCACCGATTCCGTGAAGGGACGCTTATCTTTTCCCGCCCTCGAGCTGCTTTCTCTAATCACGAGACCGATGCCGATCCACGACGTCATCACAGCATCCAGCATTCCGGAGCGGGACTGCGTCAGACTTTTGGCAGGTCTCTTGCGACGGAAGGTGCTCGTCTCCTGGCAAGACCACGGAAGGAGTTCACGATGGTTCGTTCGGAACCGCTCGTGATCGGGCGATGATCGTTGGGCCCGTACTGGGCGAGTCGGGCGCGCCGCTTCGGCCGAAGTGAGGCCCGCGCCATCGAGCTCGGTCGAGATCAGTTGGCTCTCCTCGCGACTCGGTTCGCAGTTCGGGCGGCGGCGGTGCGATCTCGGCGTCCGGCTGGTCGGGCTACCGATTGGGGTATGACGAGCGTCCTCGTTGCCCGCGCTCGGCACCGGTGCAAAAAATTCGGTGCGGACAATGTCGGAGCCCGGGTCATGAATTCATCGTACGTGCCCCCGATCGGACTCCTCGAGGAATTTCTTCGAGCGTTTCCACGCGACGGGCCCGTTCCCCCGACGCTCGACGAACTTCGTCTCCTCGTCTCCACGACGTTCTGGGCGAGCCTCCGGACTCAAGAGGGCCAGCCGGCTCGGCCGGCGCTTTCGCTCGTCCCGCAGGAAGCGGCAACCGACGCAGCCCAGTTCTCCAAGATGATACCGCTCTCGGTCGAGGATCTCGCGAAGCTCTCCCCCGCATTCCGCCACGCCGACGTCTACGCAGGCATCTGGAGGCACCAAGGTGGTCTGGCGCTGTGGGGACTCTTGCTCGCCCCCGTGGACCGCGCGCTCAGAATACGGGCCCTCTCGCCGGGCGTGCTTCATCTCTCCGCCGGTCCAAGTCTCCTCGCGACGCTCTCGGGCGAGCGCGCGCAGCTCGTGGCACCCGATCGGGCGCTCCAGTTCAATGAATTGCTCACGCGGGCACTCGGACTGACTTCGGATCTCTGGCTTCGGTCTCGCCAGAACGACTACCTGCGCCACATCGCGCGACGGATGCTCGAGCATGGGCGCGGCGGGACACTCGTAATCGTACCGGGGCCGGACGGAGAATGGACCAATACCCTCCGAATTCGGCATCAGTTCGTGCGTCCCTTGCGCGATATCGTGAATGCCTGGCGGGAGGAAGCGGATGCTAATCTGCGGCACAGCGTTTCAGAAACGGTCCTCCCTGCCGATGTGTCGATTACAACTCTGGTCGACCGGGCGAACGCCATCGTAGAAGCAAGCATCGCTCGCGACCGCGCTCGCGCACTGTCGGACCGAATCGGCGACGTCACCGCAATGGACGGAGCGGCGGTAGTGACGCAGGAACTGGCTCTCTTGGGGTTCGGCGCCAAGATCGTTACGGACGTCTTGCCGCCAAAGATTCTCGAGATTCGCCCCGTCGTCGGGGCGGCATTCGAGCGAAGCTCGCTCGACGCGCTCGGTGGGACGCGCCACCAGTCGGCTGCGAGGTTCGTCGCCGCGCATCGCGACTGCGTTGCTCTCGTCATTTCTCAGGACGGCATGGTCTCGCTGTTCTCGTGGTTCGAAGAAGACGACGCAGTGCTCGTGGCCCGGGAACTCGAGCTCTTGTTGTGGTAGGCGGGTCCGGCCCGCCACACGGGTTCGAATCCCGTCCACGCCTCTCCTGCCGCGTCTGGTCTGCGATCGAGATTCAGGGACTTGCGCCCGGAAGAACTCCGCCGAGGTGGCGGAGCACGTCAGATGCACTCACGGCATGGAGGTCCTTCGGAACGCTGGTGGTGAGGAGCGCTGCCACCTCTCCCCCGAGCTCGGCGCGAAGCAAGCCGAGAAAGTGCGGCTCTGCAACGAGAACTATGCGCTTCACCCCTGCCGTCAACCGACCTTCTTCGAGGAGCTTGGCGAGCTCGTGCGCAAAGTGCACCGCGGCGCGCTCGTGACGCGAATCCCCTCGATCGGCCGCGTGGCGTCCTTGAGCATGGCTGTCGAAATTTCGCTGCGGGCCCGTTTCGAGATCATGGTCTTGGATGCGACCCGCGGGGTGGTCGATACTCTTGAGGACGCTGAGCTCCTGTCCCTTGTGCTCGAATAGCCGAGCGCCCGTACGATGAGCAACGAGTACCCATGTCGACATTTCCGTTCCTCCTTCCTTCGAGTGACGTATGCGCTGTCGCGCAAGGCGTCGAGCGCCTCGGTTAGCCGTTCTCAACTCTCGGCGTGCTCCGACCAGGGCATCGACAGCAAGAATGCACCGTCCGTGAGCGCACTGACGTCGTGCACCACGCCTGGCTCGATCGCGAGCAGCCCCCCGACGTCCTGCACCAAGGCGCCGTCGGGCAAGGCCACGCTAATGCGACCCATTAGTGTTTGAATCGTGACTGGCTGGTTCGTTCTGTGCTCCTTCAGCTCGGCGTGCTGGCGGAGCACGATCAAGACGACGCGAAGGTCCGGACGCTTGAAAAGCGTCCGCGCTGCGTGGCCGGCATCTCGGTACTGTGGGGCATTTCGCAACCCATCGATTTCTTGGATGAGCGCAAAACTGCCAGCAGGCGCGGGCCGTCCGTGCGCCGGCGCAGTCGGTTCTTCGTCAGATACGGTTTCGCGGGGCATCATCGGAATCTCCCAGTGGGAAGTGCAGCAGGATGCATGCCAAGTACTTCGTCTTCGGAGCTCCTCCCATCTCGACTCCGAGGATGCGCTTCGAACGAAGCCGAAGCTCCAGATGTCCGGCGAGAAGGCTGGCCAGAAGCGATCGAGATTCAATCGAGCTCGAAACTACTCTGCAAAGATTCCCGCGAGCTGCGCGCGCGAAATGGCCTTCTGACGTTGCCAAACCATTTCGGTGACGGAGGTGGCGCGCAACACGTCGTCGTATCGGATCGTCGTCGGGGCCGTGACTCCCCAAGGAAGAACGACGAAGGAATCTCGGCGGGGTCCGGACGATGAAACCACTCGGCAGAAGATGACGCGCGAATCGTGCAGGCAGAGGCGGACTTCATGAGCCACTCCGATCACGCTTCGAATGTCGGCGTCGCGCGGATTCTCCTTCTGCACTTGCTACTTTTTCTTCTCTTTGCCCACGTTCGTGGCAAAGGCCGCCTGACGCTTGAACTGATCACTCTTCGCTTGCGTTCTCGCCGCGTCTTTTTGGTTGTTCTTGCGTTGCTTGGCCTTCGGCGACTTGTCACCCATGGTGATTCTCTTAGCACGCACGCCTCGGCGATGCGCAAAAGACCCCCTCCACGTGAATCGCTCGTGGCAATTCGACATGGCAATCGATTGGCGTCGATGCGATGTGTGGGCGCCCAATGTTTCGTTTGCGCGAGGCATTGGAAGAGCGCATGCTGCGTTCCCGTTTGCCGAGTGTCGGGCGTGACACGCGCACTCGGTGTTTCTCCGAATTGCGCGCTCGATCGGAGAAATCATCGGAACCCTTCCTCCGCCCGCACCGACGCATGAAGCGATTCGCAGAATCGCCGTGCTCGGGAACCACATGCCGCGCCAATGCGGCATCGCGACATTCACCACGGATTTGAGCTCTGCAATCGCGCTCGAGTTTCCGTCGCTCGAGTGTTTCGTGCTCGCCATGAACGATCCGGGAAGGCGGCATGCCTATCCGGCCCAAGTCCGGTTCGAGATCGCCGAGAGTGACGTCGCCTCTTACCGACGCGCGGCCGATTTCTTGAACGTCAACACGGTGGACGTGCTTTCCGTCCAGCACGAATACGGGATTTTCGGCGGCAAATCCGGCGGCCACGTGCTTGCGCTCTTGCGCGAGCTGCGGATGCCCATCGTGACGACGTTGCACACGATTCTGGCGACTCCTAGTCGCCAGCAAAGAGCCGTGCTGGACGAGCTCGTGAAGCTTTCCGAGCGTCTCGTCGTCATGAGCGCGCACGCCGCGATGCTGCTTCGCGAGGTGCACGGCGTTACGGACGACAAGATCGACCTCATCCCTCACGGAATTCCGAGTATGCCTTCGGCGCCGCGCAGCAAGAATCGCCTCGGAGTCGAGGGCAAACGGGTCATCCTCACATTCGGACTCTTGTCACCGGACAAGGGCATTGAATACGTCATCGACGCCCTTCCCGCGGTGCTCGAGCGGCACCCGGACGTCGCGTACGTCGTTCTCGGTGCGACTCATCCGCACGTGAAGGAGCGTCACGGCGAGACGTATCGACTCATGTTGGAGCAGCGTGCGCGGTTCAGAGGCGTCGACTCGAGCATGATCTTCCACAATCGCTTCGTCAGTGAAGGCGAGCTCACGGACTTTCTTTCGGCGGCGGACATCTACATCACGCCGTATCTCAAAGAAGAACAAATCGCGTCCGGAACGCTGGCTCGCGCCGTCGGATTCGGTAAGGCCGTCTTGTCGACGCCTTATGTGTACGCACGCGAGCTTCTCGCAGAGGGACGCGGGATCTTGGTGCCCTGGCGAGACCACGAGGCAGTCGCTCGAGAGATCACGGGGCTCTTGGATGACGAGCCGAAGCGCTTGGCCTTGTGTGAGAAGGCCGCGGCCCACGGGCGCGACATGATTTGGCCCGCCGTCGCTCATAGTTACGTTCAGAGTTTCGAACGGGCGCACGTCGAGCACGCCCGTCGAAGGCGGGACGTCTTTCAGATAAAATCGCTGGCCGCACGCGCCGCGGAGCTGCCCGAATTGAACCTTGATCACCTGAGTCTGATGACCGATCAGACCGGCCTCTTGCAGCACGCCGCGTTCGACGTTCCGAGCTACGACGACGGATACTGTCTCGACGACAACGCGCGAGCGTTGATCGTCACCGCGCTTCTCGAGGATGCGGGCTCGGAGGAGCGAAAAGTGGTGCGCGCCTTGGCTTCACGCTACCTCGGCTTCGTTCTTCACGCTTTCAACGCCGATGTCGGACGCTTCCGGAATTTCATGTCCTACTCGCGGAGGTGGCTCGAAGACTGCGGCTCCGAGGACAGTCACGGTCGAGCGTTGTGGGCGCTCGGAACCGTGGTGGGTCGCTCGGGTGATCCCGGCAGGCAGAGCCTGGCGGGCAGCTTGTTTCATTCGGCGCTGCCGGCGGTGTCGCGCTTCACGAGCCCTCGCGCTTGGGCGTTCGTCCTGCTCGGCATCGACGAGTACTTGCGCGCATTTCAGGGCGACAGCAGCGTTCAATCCGTGCGAGAGACCCTGGCGTCCAAGCTGATGAAGCTTTTTCACGACGCGAGCGCCGTCGACTGGCGTTGGTTCGAGGACCGACTTACTTACTGCAATGCTCGACTGTCGCAGGCGCTCATCGTGTCGGGCGCGCGAATGGAGCGAGAGGACATGACACGAGTCGGCTTTCGCTCGCTCGAATGGCTCACCACGATACAGCGATCGGAGGACGGATACTTCGCGCCGGTCGGCTCCAACGGCTTTTACGTTCGGGGTGAGGCGAAGGCCCAATTCGATCAGCAGCCAGTCGACGCCGCCGCAACGATCTCGGCGTGCCTAGAAGCCTTCCGCGCAACGGGGGAAGCGTCTTGGGTATCTCACGCGAGGCACGCCTTCGACTGGTTCCTCGGACGAAACCACCTGCAGCAATCGCTCTATGACGCGACGACGGGGGGTTGCCGTGACGCGCTCCATGCGCATCGCGTAAACGAAAACCAAGGAGCGGAGTCGACGCTCTCTTTCCTACTGGCTCTTCTGGAAATGCAGTCGCTAGACCGGGGCAGCCATGCCAACGCGGGGCCATGGCACCATGATCAGGCGATTGCGACCGGAGATCGACCGCCCCTTCCAACGACGGCCTCGAACGAGAACTCCGTACCGGTGACTTCGGCGTGACGTCAGGACGCGGTTACGAAGTCCTGTTTCACCGGCACGGGAACAACCCGATTCTGACCGCCGCGGCCTGGCCGTATCCCGCTCATACGGTGTTCAACGCGGGCGCGACGCGACTCCCGAATGGCACGACGCTGCTCCTCTGTAGAGTGGAGGATCGCAGGGGACATTCGCACCTCTGTGCCGCGCGATCGGCAAACGGCGTCGACGACTGGGTGATCGACGACGAGCCCACTCTGCGTGCCGATCCGGAAAGCTACCCGGAGGAGATCTGGGGCATAGAAGACCCGCGGATCACCTTCGTCGATGAGCTCGGCAAGTACGCGGTTGCTTACACGGCCTTCAGCAAGGGCGGGCCCGGCGTCGCTCTCGCGCTCACCGAGGATTTTCGTCGGTTCGAGCGGTTCGGTCTCATCATGCAGCCGGACGACAAGGACGCTGCCTTGCTGCCTCGTCGCATCGACGGGAATTTCGCGCTCATTCACCGGCCCATGCACGACTCCGGATCGCACGTCTGGATCTCGTTCTCACCGGATCTGCGCAACTGGGGCGGGCACAAGCTCATGCTCAAGGCACGCCGGGGTGCGTGGTGGGACGCGAACAAGGTCGGCTTGTCTCCCCCGCTGATCGAGACTCACGACGGATGGCTCATGATCTATCACGGCGTTCGACACACTGCCGGCGGCGCACTGTATCGCCTCGGCGTCGCCCTCTTCGATCTCGACAAGCCGGAGGTGTGCCTCGCTCGCGGAGAATCGTGGATCTTCGGTCCTGAGGCGGAATACGAGCGCCACGGTGACGTCGGCAACGTCGCGTTTCCGTGCGGCTATACGATTGGACCCGACGATGACACGATCAATCTCTACTACGGCGCCGCGGACACCAGCATCGCGCTCGCGACAGGCAGTAAACGGCACGTGCTTCGCTGGCTCGCCGACCATAAGAGCTCCGATGGTGTGACCTGACCCTGGGAGCGACGGGCGGCTCCGTGTGCGCCTGCTGGAGCGCGACTACACGGCGCACTCAGACTGCGTGAACCCCCTTGAGTTCGCGGGTGACGGCGTCCCAGTCGAAGACCGTGAGCACCGGGATCTGAGATGTCCACGCAAGGGCCGCCGCGCTCAGCGCAGCGGTTGCAGTGATGCCCCACCCATCGGCCACGACGGCGCCTGGTCCGGTGCCCAGTCGCGCCTCGACGTGCCAGTTACCCGAATCCACCTCCGGGTGGGAAATGCAGAGTGCCAGCACGTCAGTGCCGCGAGTGATCTCGTACACCTTACCTTGCTTCGTCCGATATTGAACGCTGATCCTGGTCTTCCCAGGGTCATTGGCCGAGCTCGGGGATCTCACGATCTCACCTGGCGGCTACCTGCTTCGCCGGCTCTGAGGAAGAAATCCTGCAGGAGCTCGGTTTCGGCATTTTCGTGCTGCTCCAAACGATCGAGGACGGAACCGATGTGCCGCGCAAGCCGTGTGGCATTCGCATGCCAGGCTAGATCGCGGAGTGAGCTGACTGACTGCTTCAAATCCTCGTGCTCCTTCCAGACGGCGCCGGCTCGACCCTGAAGGCTCGGACATTCCTGGCCTATCGTTTCGAAGTACGTGTGGTTCTCCACGGCGTCGAAGTAGACGGACAATCGACTGGAGAGATCGGAGAGTGCGCCGTCCGCCTCGACGAAAGCTCGCGGCGTTCTGCCCATCAATGACACGCAGATACGTCGCAACTCCAGCACGCTCAGTCGCAGCCCCCGATACTCGGACCGCACGATCGCCTGGCGGCCGAAGAGAGTTGGATTCGCTGAATGGAACATGGAAGCCTCCTGCAGAGCAAACGAACAGCCTTTCGACTCGAAAGGGGTCGCCTCGACATCCGCCTCTGAATGCAAGGTACCACCCGATCCGAAGAGCGCCACGAGGACGCGTGTCGAGACTGAATTTGTGAGGCAGACGGTGGGCGCCCGGTCGTCGCGACGCGAATTCCCACCTTTCCGCTCGCTAGGCCATCTCCTCCGCCATCGTCGATTCGATGCGTGCAAGTTCCGTCTTTGCGCGACGGAGCTCGCTGAAGGCCGCTTCGAGGGATTCGCTGATACCAACTTTCTCCCATCGCGGGGCGCCTCGAATCTCGCCCATGGCTAGCTCGAGATCTGCCTCTGCGGAGGCAATGGCAGATTTCGCGGAAACCAGTTTTGCGGCGAGAACGTCGAATCTCACGCTCGATACCTTTGTCCGCTGGGGCGGCCGCCGCTCCGCTGGGTTCGTTCCTGGGCTTCGTTGACCCTGAGAACTCGCCCGTCGAGCGTCGCCCCGTTCAACTGGGAAATAGCGGCGTTGGCCGCCGAGGCGTCACCCATCGTGACGAAGCCGAAGCCGCGCGGCTGGCCGGTCTCGCGGTCCGTGGGGATGGCTACTTCGCGAACCTCACCGGCTGCCGCAAAAAGCGCCTCGAGGTCGGCTTGCGACGTGTTGAAGGAGAGGTTTCCGACGAATAAACGATTGCTCATGTGATTGGATTCTGGGCTCACCCTCTGATGAATCTGCGTCGCATTGGATCGAGCCCAAAGGATCGAATGCGACAACGCCGAACGAGCAGTTGGCCTCACCATGAAGCCCAGTCCGTCACGGCACGCGCCGTTTTCGTCACCCAATCTTTCGAGACTGCCGCGAGCTAATCCGGATTGGGGAGAAGCGCGCGACGGGGCGACGTCACGGGCAATTGACTACTACCATATCGCTCGATCATTAGCGAGTGTTCGATCTCGAAATGTCCGAATGCTCTCGCGCGTTGCGACGAAGTTCATGTCCAACTGGGCGCACACTACATAGCTTACGTCCGCAATGGCTGCAGCCCGCTCGGCTCGGTGGTACGAAGAAGGTGCTCATTGGACGTGCCGTGCTCGCGCACGAGTGCACGGTCCCTCGAGGATCTCCTGGCTCGAAAGAAATCCAACGGTGACGCGCGGACGCGCGGCGTCGCTTCGATACACGTGAAGGCAACCGTGCTGCCGCAGGTTCGATCCGCCGCCGACCCGGTGCAGACGTACCTCGACAGCGTGAGCAAGATCCCCCTTCTGGATCGCGCCAGCGAGATCGCGATCGCCGAGCGGATCGAGCAAGGCGTGAGGGACGCCAATAGCGCGATTCTGGCCACCTCTGCTGCCGTCGCGGAGGTCCAGAGTCTCGGCAGGGCGCTCGCGCGATTGGAACTGGGACCTCGAGACGTCCTCGACGTCTGCGACGACGAAGAGTTCGACGACGAGACGGCGACGCTGCGTCTGTCGCGCCTGATCAAGCGAGCTACCCGTCTCGCCGAACGTGAAGCGAGTTTGAACGAAGAGCGCCGCGCGGCCACGGCGGTGCGACGCCGGCAGCTCGAGCGCGAGATCGACCAACAGCGATCACGCATCACCGAAACCTTGCAGGAGATGAATCTCGGCAAGAACGTCATGAAGCGCATCGTCGCGAGGCTGAAGGCGGCGTGCGATTCCGACGAAAGGGGCGCACCGGTGAATGGAACCGTCACGGATTTTCGGCGGGCGCGCGATATTTACGAATGCGTCCTCGAGAGCATGCAGCGGGCTGAACGTGCCAAGGCGGAATTCGTCCGGGCGAACCTGCGGCTCGTCGTTTCGATCGCGAGGCGATACTCGAACCAGGGCCTGCAGTTTCTCGACCTCGTACAGGAAGGCAACATCGGCCTCATGCGGGCCGTCGACAAGTTCCAATACCGTCGCGGCTACAAATTCAGCACCTACGGGACTTGGTGGATTCGGCAGGCCATCACGCGTGCACTTGCCGATCAAGCGCGGACGATTCGCATTCCGATCCACATGGTCGAAAGTTCCAGGAGGTTCGCGCAGGTGAACCGGCGGCTTTTTCAGACCCTCGGCCGCGACCCGACACTGGAGGAACTCGCGGAAGGAATGGGTTCTACCATCGAGCAGGTGCTGATGGTGCGGGGGCTCGTCAAGGATCCCATCAGCATGGACACGCCGATAGGTGAAGAGGCCGACGCGAGCCTTTCGGATTTCGTGCCGGACGACAAGGCAGTGAACCCGCTCGAGGCCGCCCTCGAAAGCTCCCTCCGCGACCAGATTCGAGCCGCGCTCGCCGGACTCTCACCGCGCGAGCAAAAGGTCCTGCGAATGCGTTTCGGGATCGGCGAGAAAAGCGATCACACGCTCCAGGAGGTCGGCCGCGACTTCAAGGTTTCTCGAGAGCGGATACGCCAAATCGAAGCGAAAGCACTCGGCAAGCTTCGACGCGCGCATCGACACAGGGAGCCGGAGCCAACAGTCTGATCCGTTTCACGAAAGGACGAAACATGGACCGCAAAGTAACCGCCACCAAGAAGGACCGAAAAGGAAACATCGTCGCCCTGTGCAACGCGGGCCAACGCTGGTCCCCCCGACGGACCCAGGATGTTCTCAAAGACATCCGAGCTGGGCGCAAGAGCTACTACGTTCAGGAGCTCGTGAATCGCGTATACGTGCGCGCGTTGTCGGGAGACCGGCTCGAAACGACCTCCGATCAGAACAGCCGGAACAATCTGGAAAGACTACCGAGCTCGTAGTTCATCGAACGCGCCGGATAGTATCTATCGTCTGACAGCGGCATCTGTTCGCCCGCGCGCGAGGATGTCCGAGTGGCCGCAGCTGCGGCAGGCCAGGTGCAAGCAACCCTCGGAAAGAATTCCGCAGCGTAAATGTTTTTCGAACTCGCGCAGGTTGGATCCGGAGAGGCATCGGGGGTAGCGGGCGATGGAAACGGGCCCGGTCTCGGCAGCCCGCAGACTGGTAACGGCGGACCCGAGCGTTAGAATCTCGTACTCATGGACTCGGACGAGGGCCGACGCTCACGCGCGGACGCGCGGCGCAAGACCGCCATCCTTCGGCGAACGACCCTGCAGCGTGATGAAACGGATCTGGTCACCGATCAGCGGGGTGGAGGCGTTGACCCTCGTCACGCAGATGACCAACGAGGCCTGGTCCCTGAGCGGCCGCGCCCTGCCAACGTACACTCGCGCTTCGATCCCTTACCGCTTCGTGCCGGGTCGCTTGACGTGATCGAGCTATCCGAGGATTTCAGGGACCTCCTCGTCGAGCTCGCCGACGCGGGCTCGGAATTCGTGGTTCTCGGAGGCCACGCCGGGAACGCATTCGACATCGACGGCCGTCGCATTCCGGTCATCGGTCTCCACGCACTCCCCGCCAACAAGCACGCCGCGGGACGCGAGCAGGACGTGGCCGACGTCAGAGCGCTCGAGCGGCAAGGGCGCCGGACGCCGTAGTCGGCCGGAGGTCACGCAGGAGTTGTTTCGCCTTGTCGCAAGGCGCGCCCAGCTGGGCGCGCTCGCTCTAACAAGAACTGGCTACCCCTAAACTACTAGATGCGACCGCTCTCGATCGCACTTTCGAGTCGAGCGAGGGCGAGGACTTGTTCGTGAGGAGCCAGGCCGCTTGCCGCGGGCGGTGGCGGGCATCACTCCCGCACCACGACCATCGTCCCGCGCGCGCTCATGGCTCCGTGCCACGCCGCGGGGACGTGCGGTTCGGTCCACGCGAAGAGCCAGCGTGCGTCGAGCGGGGAGAGGTTCACGCAGCCGTGACTTCGCGGGACGCCGAAGCCGTCGTGCCAGTACGCGGCGTGGAAAGCGAAGCCGTCCTTGAAGTACTGGACGTAGGGAACTTCGCGGAGATCGAATTCGTCCCCCGCTTCGTCTCCGTCCATCGTGGCGGTGACGTGCTTGGTGTGGATCAAAAACTGACCCTGAATCGTCGAGTGCGTCGTTTCCGGGTCGCCGGTTCCGTCGATGCCCGTGGATACGAGCGTGACGAAGACCGGGCGCGCGCCTTCGTAGGCGACGAGGGTCTGCTTGTTGATCGAAACGTCGATCCAGGTTCTTCCCGAAGCCGCCCACGCCGGCGCGGTGGACGGCGCATTCACGCGGAGGAGATCCTTGTCGACGATCCAGTTTCCGTCGCGGGTCTCCAGGTACGAAAGGTCGTTCGCGCGGGCGCGACGCCCGGTGATGGACAAAGCTTCGCGAAACTCGAGCCGGCGTTCGAACTTGAGCCCGGCGAGCTTGGGATCTCCCGAGTACAGCGCCGCGGACCTCGAGCGAACGAACACGACGGGCAGCTCGGTGTCGCCGACCAGTGGAATGCCGTGGAAGCGGCTCGGCTCGATCTTCTTGACGCGATCGAGCGGCACGACGGTCATGTCGACGGTGAGCCCGAAACGATGGCCGGAAGATTCGAACAAACTGGTGAATGCAAAACCGCTCTTGGGCGATGGCGAGCCGACGAGTAGCGCCGTCTTCGAAAAGCGAACGCCGTTCGAGGCGATCGACGGCTCGCCGCCGCTCAAGAACCAGGGAACGTCATCGAGCGGGACGCCGTCGAACGACTTTTCGTCCCCTCGGCTGAGGTGAAGACCGGGCTCGACGGACTTGCGCTCGTCGTCCGTCGGGAGCCGCGAATACGCGGGCGCGCCGGTGGCGGGCGCGTAACCGTACACATAAGGAAGCGGCGCCGTGCGGTCCGCGCGCCGGACCGCCGCACGCGCGACGTCGTGCTCGGGGTCCAGCGACGCGTTCGCACCGACACAGACGAACCCCTCCGGTGCGATGCCGTAGAAGCCGCCGCGGCAGCCTTCGTACGACGCCGGCTCGGGCTGTCGCGAGACGATCGCGCCCGACCGGAGGTAGCCGAGCTTCGGAGCCTTTGCCGACGGCCGCGCGTAGACGATCGTCTCTTTCGCCGTGGAGGCCAGCGCTAGCTCGGGGGCGATCACGCGGGCGCGCTCGCTGTGAGCAGACTCCATTCTCGGAGCAGCCGGAGCGTCGACCGGCGTAGGGGCGACGGCGACGAGCGTCTGTTGCACAGGAACGGACGACGGACGTCGTTCGGGTTCGAAGCGAGCCGAGGACGCCCGGAGTCGATCGCGGGCGACGGAGAGCGCCTCATCGACCCACCCCACGACCGGTGAGAACGTCGCGCGCACGGCTCGCGCCGAGTCGCCGCCTTCCGCAGCGACGCCGAACGCCGTTACCGAAGCGGCGAGAGCCGCCAAACCGAGCCCGAGCGCACGCATGGTCGTCCTCGATTCGCTAGGCGACCCCAGCTCGTTCGGCCTAGTTTTCAGCGGGATCCGGCCGCGCCCCGGCGACGAATCCGTAGCTCCGGACCTGCGCCGGCCGAAGGGCCGTGATAATGGGCGATAACCCCAATGACCGAACCCATGTCACTCGACGCGCTGTCGGCCCTCGACGAACACCTGTCGGAAGACGAGCGCATGATCCGCGACACCGTGCGGCGCTTCATCCGCGAGCGGTACCTGCCGCGCGCCGGCGCGCTCTACGAAAAGGAAGAATTTCCGAACGAGCTCATCCCCGAGATGGCCGAAATGGGCCTACTCGGCGCGGGGCTCAAGGGCTACGGCTGCGCGGGGATGAGCGCCGTGCAGTACGGCCTCATTCTCCAGGAGCTCGAGTACGGAGACAGCGGACTTCGAAGTTTCGTGAGCGTGCAGGGCTCGCTCGCGATGTACGGCATATGGGCTTACGGAAGCGAAGAACAGAAGCAGAAGTACCTGCCCGACATGGCCAAGGCGAAGCTCATCGGCTGTTTTGGTCTCACCGAGCCCGACAGCGGTTCGGACCCGGGCTCGATGAAGACGCGTGCGCGCCGTGACGGCGACGGCTGGGTGCTCTCCGGCACGAAGATGTGGATCACGAGCTCGCCGTTCTGTCACCTCGCCGTCGTGTGGGCGAAGGTCGACGACGGAGGGCCCGAGTCGATCCAGGGCTTCATCGTCGAGCGCGGAGCGAAAGGGTTCGAGACGCCGCGCATCCACGGCAAGATGAGCCTTCGCTCGAGCGAAACCGGCGAGATCGTCCTCGACGAATGCCGGGTGCCCGAAAAGAACCGACTCCCGAACGTGCGCGGGCTCAAGGGCCCCCTCGGGTGCCTGACACAGGCGCGGTTCGGGATTTCGTGGGGCGCCGTCGGCGCCGCCAAGTCGTGCTTCGAGTCGACCGTCGACTACGCGCGGAAGCGCGTCCAGTTCGGCGTACCGATCGCGTCGAAGCAGCTGACGCAGGAAAAATTCGCCGACATGGGCTCCGAGATCATCAAGGCGGATCTCCTCGCTCTGCACTACGGGCGCATGAAGGACAAGAAGGGAATCACTCCCGTCCAGGTGTCGCTCTGCAAACGCAACAACGTGGGCATCGCTCTTCAGATCGCGCGCACCTGCCGCGGCATCCTCGGCGGCAACGGCATCCTCCTCGAGTACCCGGTCATCCGGCACATGCTGAACCTCGAGAGCGTCTACACCTACGAGGGCACTCACGAGGTCCACACGCTGGTCCTCGGTCAGGCCATGACCGGGCTCGCCGCGTTCTGACGCGGTAAGACACGAAAATGGCCCCCTGGGCGCATCGCGCCGATTTTCCCGAACCCCGGGCTTGCCTATTGCCTCGACCCTTAGGAAGAATGAAGCCCCTCGTGTTCCATAGGCTCGCTTTCTTAGCCGCTTTGGTTTCCGTGCTGTTGGGTGGGGCGCTCGCTTCGGCTGCCCCGCGTGACAAGGCCGCACTGAAGAAGATCGACGAAGCGCTCACCGTCCACTACCTGCAGATGGACTTCGACGCGGCGGAGGGCGTCCTCGTCGGGACGATCCGCGCGTGCGAAGACAAGTGCAGCGGGCCGGTCATCGCGAAGGCCTGGATGTACGTCGGCATCGTGAAGGGCGCGGGCCGCAACGATCTCGCGGCCGCCAAGGACGCCTTCACCAAGGCGGTCGCGGCCGATCCCAACGTGCAGCTCGACGAGCAAGTTGCGCCGGACCCCGTGAAGGCCGTGTTCAACAAGGTGAAGGGCGGCGGTGGCGGTGGCGGCGGCGTACCCCCGCCTCCTCCGAGCGGCGGCGGCAGCGGCAGCGGGTTCACGTGCACTCCCGCCGCGGGCCTCGAAGTCGAGACGCGCCGGCAAATCCCCGTTTCGTGCGAAGCGGACATGGACCTGAAAACCGCGAAGCTCCACTACAAAGCGTTCGGGGGCCAGTGGACGACGCTCAAGATGGAGATGAACGCGGGCGTCTATCGCACGACGATCCCGTGCACCGCGACGCAGAGCACCGGCAAGCTTCGGTTCTATATCGAGGGCATCGACGCGGACAATGACGTCGCCGCGAAGTACGGCTCGAAGGACAATCCGAAGGTCTTGGAGATCGCCTCCGAGACGAGCGCCGAGCCTCCAGCCTTTCCGGACGAGGAGCCGCCCGCGCGTTGCGGCATCGAGACCATGGAGCAGGGCGGCAGCGGGGGCGCGTGCGGTTCATGGGGCGGCAAGTGCGGCCCGAACAACTGCTGCGACTCCGGCCTCGCGTGCTCGAACGGCACCTGCGAAGCTTCGCAATGCGAGACCGACGGGGACTGCAAGAACGGCGGGACCTGCGAAAAGGGCAAGTGCATGGGCGGCGAAGAGGGCGGAGGCGGTCCGGCGGGTCCGTACAAAAAGAACTGGGTCGGAATCGCCTTCGGATGGGACATCGCGAGCGTGTCGTCCGACAGCGCGTGCGCCAAGGCGTCGAGGGACGACAACTTCGCCTGCTTCCTGCCGAACGGTTCCACGTATCAGGGGAATCCGAACCCGCACGGCGCCGGCTCGATCTCGGGCGGCTTCAGCCCGGCGACGATTCCGATCATGCTCACGTTCGAGCGACTCTTCGGCCCCATCGGGCTCCAGGCGCGGATCGGATATTCGTTCAACGGAGGCACGCAGCCCGCGGGCGGCACCGCGTTCTTCCCGCTCCACGCCGAGGTGCGCGGCAAGTACTGGGTCAGCGGCACGAGCGGCTTTTCGAAAAAGGGATTGCGACCGTGGATCCACCTCGGCGGCGGGTTGGCGCAAATCGATGCCGTGATCAAAGGCGTCGACATCGCCGACTGCGGCCCGGGGAGCATCGGCGGCTCCGCCTATCCGTTCTCCGCCACGTGTCTCCAGACGAATCCACCGTCGCTCGCGAAGCCCGGAACCCCCCCGGCAGCCGGCCAAGCGGTGAAGAGAACGGTCACCGCGCAGAAGCAACTCGGTACGTCCTTCATCGCGATCGGCGCCGGGATCATGTTCGCCATCGCGCCGACTCACGGTCCCGTGCTGAACCTGAACCTGATGCTTCCCCTGCCCTCCACGGGCTTCGTGGTCGAGCCGTCACTCGGATACGAGTTCGGCTTCTAGAAGTAGCGGTGTCGCCCCGTCCGGCGGGCCGAACGGCGCCTGTTTACTTGGCCGCCGGCCTCGGGCTTTCGGAAAAGGAAAGCTACCCATTCGGAGCCGCTGCGGAACTCCCGAAGGGGAGGCACTTCGCAGCGTCGTCGGGCGGGTTTTCCCCGAACGGAGCCAGGAAATCGGCCATGAAAGCGTCGTCGTCCGCTAGAGTCCTCGCGCCCGTGGCGAAGTTATTGAACCTCCATCGGCGCAAGCAGCAGGTCGTCGTGACGACGACTTCGCGCCCGCAGCCCGACTTCTTCGCCGATCGCCGGCGACACTGTCCGACGCTCCCCGGTCTCGGATACCGCGTCGAGCTCGACACGATTGCAGCCGAGAACGTCGACTTCGACGACGAAGCGCCCGTCTCGTGCGTTCGCCCCAAGACGAAGTCGAGGACGATCCCCCAGGCGGCCCGCGTACCGAGGCGCCCGAAACCCGTCACGCTGTTCGACGGCGGCGTCGACGACGGTCGGGCGAGCGAGTACCTGGAAGAGGCGCGCCGCATCCTCGAGAGCGGCGTCTTCGATACGGATTAGTTCGTCGTGGGTCTTTAGGTTTGTAGGGGGGCCCTTCGGCCCCCCGGGCTCGCGCTTCGCGCGCCCCTCCCCCGAACCAGTCGGGCGAGTACGCCCTCCCAGGTGCGCTCCGCGCACCCCACTACGTGGACGTCGATCCCACTTTCGGCTGCGTCGCTCGTAGTCCGAGTCCCACGATAAAAATCTCCGAGCTCCCGCTGCGTGTCCCTTCGGGTCTGATGACACGCGTTTTTGCATAGCGGGAAGCGACGGCGGTCTTCGCTTTGGGGAAGTCGTCGCTCATGAAGATTTTGCCGACGAAGTTCGAGCCGGGCTTTCCGAGCATGGTGGCTACCTCGAGTGCTTTCATGAACAAGTCGAAGCTGCGCGCTTGATCGCTGATCTTCGAGCCGCTGGTGCTCGGCGCCATATCGCTCATGACGAAGTCGTAGGGTGCGTTCGCGAGAACTGGCGATGCCGCGGTCGATTCGGCGGGTTCGGCGCTGCTTGAAGTCGCGGCGAATGCGAGGACGTCCGCGCGTAGGACGACGACCTGGGGCGGAAACGCCTGCCGGATTTCCTGCAGATCGACCGCGACGACACGGCCCTCCGCGCCGACGCGTTCGGCGGCGTAGAGGCTCCAGGATCCGGGGGCGGCGCCGAGATCTAGCACGCGCTTGCGCGGCCCGATGAGACGACAGCGCTCGTCGATTTCCTTGAGCTTGAAGATGCTGCGCGCAGGGTAGCCCCGCGCTTTTGCCGCGCGTGTTCGGTGGTCGGGCCGAGAGTAAGGGTTATCGCGGGAGCGGGTCAGCCGCCCGCGCCCTTCTTCTTCTTGCCGCCCTCGAGCTTGCGCGAAGCGCCGCGCACGACGACGAACGAATTGCGCGCGCCGGGAATGCCGCCCGAGATCAGCACCAGGTTCTGATCGGGAACGAGCTTCGCGATCTTCTGGTTCAACACGCTCACGGTCCAGTTGCCGTGCTGGCCTGGCATGCGCATTCCCGGGAAGGTTCGACCCGGCGTCTTGCGCTGACCGATCGACCCGCCGTGGCGGCGGTACTCGTGCGTACCGTGCGTCTGCACGTTGCCGGCGAAGTGATGACGGCGAACCACGCCGGAGAAGCCGCGGCCGCGCATCACGCCTTGAACGTCGACGAACTGTCCTTCTTCGAAGACGTCCGTAACGGAGATGGCCTGTCCGACCTCGAACTTCGCCGCGTGCTCGGCGCTGCAGCGGAACTCGCGGAGCAAGCGGGCCGGCGCGACGCCGGCCTTCTTGAAGGCGCCCGCAGACGGCTTGGGCGTATGCTTTTCCTTACGAGTTTCGGCGCCGAGAACGAGCGCGTCGTAGCCGTGCTTTTCCTTCGTACGCTTCCCCACGACCACCGGACGCGCTTCCACTACGGTGCACGGGACGACGGTACCGTCCTCTTCGAAGATCTGCGTCATTCCGAGCTTGCGACCTACGAGGCCGGGATGGAGGTTCATGGCTGTAACTTTCGGGAAATCGGGCCAGCCCGAATACCCTCCGGTGGGGGCCCAGTCAAGGAGACAGCCCCCGCGAGGCCTTGCCCGCGCCCAGACCCGGGCCCTTCGAGACTGGAATCGCCAGAAATCCGGGCAAAAAACGCCCCTGTTGGCCGCTCCCGGGCCGCCGCCTCAGCGATCCAAACAGCAAATACCGCCGCCGAATATGTGGTTCGGATTGCAGTCCCCCGTGGCCATGGGGACCGAGCAGCTCCCTCCGTCGCTGAGACACACTCCGCCTGCCGACGCGCACGAAACGAGAGTCCCGTCCCCGCGGTCAGGCGGCCCGGCGTCGGCACTACACGGGAGGAGTCCCTGCGCAGACAACCATGAACCTCCCGGAGCGTTGCGACAGAACAGGTAACTCTTGAACCCGTGCGTGCAGCCGCTCGGGGAACAGCGCGAGACGTTGCCGACGCAAAACCGACCGTCGACTGCGCTCTCGAGGCAACAGTCCGTACTGCCCGTTCCGTCGTTGCACGCCCTAGTGCCGGCACTGCACGAAAACTCGGTGAGGTTTGCTCGCCACCGGCCGTCGACGCCGCAATACAGAGCGCCCATCCATCCCGCGTCGGAACACCCCGTCGAGCAATACACGGCATCCGCGCCGCACGGCACGCCGGGAACGACATCCGGAGGACAACAATTCGTGTTTCCCGTTCCGTCGTTGCAAGGAACGAGCACAAAGGATCCTGCGGCGTCAGCACGCTTGCCACCTGTCCCACCCGACGACGCGTCTCGCGCATCCCCAGCGCTTGCCACGCTGGAAACGGCGCCGTCACAGCCTACGAGGATGGCTACGGCGACGAAGGCGAGAGCGAGCCACGCGAGCGCGCATGCGTTTCGACGCGGCTGCGGTACGCAACGCAAAAGTACTCCCCTCACCGGTCCGGCGTGGGCGCCAGCGCGACCTCCGTCAGCACTCCGGCGTGAACATAGACGCTGACTGTGCTCGAGGCTCGCCCGTCCAATGCGGCTGGGTTCGCGGTGATGTCGTAGCTGCCTGGCGGAACGTTGAAAAAGAACGCGGTGCCGCCTTCGAACGTTTTCGTCGCGGTCGGACTAGGAGTTAGGCCGTCGAGGTAAACGGGGTTCAGCGCGCCCGTACCTGCTCCCCTGATGGAGAAGGAGACGCCCGGCGCTTGCGTGCCCAAACAATCGAGCGCGAGCATCGCGACCTGGCCCATGGTGGGGTCGGGGGCAAGCTTCGTGACGGAGCTGACCACCAAACTGAGCTCCGCGGTGGATAGCAGCGGCAGCGGCTCGCCGAGGCGCCCTTGCGACTCGCTGAGCGGAAACCCCCAGTAGACGTGCGTTGGGTAGATGTCGACTCCTCCCCCATCGGATGCCGGCGGCTTCAAAATCTGGAGATAGCCGTTGAGTCCTTGATCGACGTTGCCGGCGCCGGGGGCGAGCGAGTCGTCGACGAGATGGGCGGTGCCCGTCTCATCCGTAAGCGATGTGCTGATCGGAACTGGGCACTCAGGGCTCGGGCCGCACATGCGGACGGAGATGCCCGTGATAGGGTTCGAACTCACCGGATCCGTGAATTTGACGGAGAGATTGCGCGTCGGGCCCCCAACCGCCGGCCAATGTAGGTTACCGATGCATGACCAGTTCTCCCCTTCCCGGCACTCGTGCTGGCACTTGGTCCAGGTTGGCGTGAAGACGGGAATCATCATCTTGGCGACGGCAGGGTCGTTGGCGCACGCGCCGATGCAATCGCCCGTCACACACGAACGGCGACACAACATGTATCTCTCGCAGTCGGAATTCTGCGCGCACGCTCGTGTAACGCTGCAGACATCCGAGTCGGCCGTGGTGCAAGTGTTGCAGTCAGTCGCGCCGTCTGGTCCCGCAATGTAGCTCGCGAAATTTCCGCACTGAAGCCCGCAGTCGTTCTCACATTTGGTGGCGAGGCAGACGTGCAGAGCAACCAGCTCATCCACCGGTCCGACACGATGGTCGACGACGCACTGCGAGTAGCACTGTGCGGAGCCGCCGCATGCGCGGACGCAGGACTCGAACGTGTTGCACGAGGCGTTCGCGGCGCAGGCCGCCGATTCGGCGCAGCACTTCGCCGCTTCGCAAGCACCGCACGCATTCGGCCGAAGGAGTTTGCACACGGGCCCCTCGGATTTGTTCCCGCTGCTTTGGGTGTAGTCGTCGATTCCTATTGCCTGGCGGCAGCCGCCTAGCAGCGTCGTGATCGTGAGCCATGCAGCGCGCCTACGCGCGGAAGGGTGATGCAACATCTCTAAAAGGCCCCCACGAGCGCGCCGCCGGTTGCCCCCCAAGCTGTGACTCTCGGCGCTGCAGACGCTGACCCTCGAGGCCAGAGCCACCATGCCACTGCAGCCGCGAGGCTCACGCCGGCCACGATGAAGCCCGCGGTCGAAATATCGGCGAGAGTGCCGGCTCGATCGATATGCGATGCGCCCGGAGCGTCGCAAGGAACGTGAGGCGTGCACACATCGGCGACCTTCGCTTTCTCCCCGAGCGCCCAGATCCCCGCCGTAGCTCCGGTGGCGAGCCCCAGAGCACCAGTACTCATTGTAATGTAGAGAGGCACGCGACTGCGGGAGTCTCCTGCATCGGCGCGCGGCACTGCCGGATGAGCGTCGTTCGTTCGCGGCCCAAGGCGAAGCGGTGGATCTGCTGCGATCGGATGAAGGCTGACGACCACGCTCGCCTGGGCGCCGGGTTCGAGGGTGCGTGTGACCGCCTCGCTTGCAAATCCTTCCTTGGACAGCATGAACGTATGCACTCCCGGATCCACTTCGACATCAACTGCTCGCGCAGGCAGCGGTTCGCTCGGCCCCGGCTTGCGGGTGTCTGCCCACATGCGTGGCCGCGATCCGATCGCCGGCGCCCTCTCCAGCGGAATGCCGTCGACGGTAAGGGTCACGCCACCGGGCGACGTAGTAAGCAAAACTTTCACGATCGCTGCATCGAGGGTCCGGAGATGCGCTTCGGCGGCCGCAGCTTGATCAGCAGGAAGAGGCTCCGCGCCATCTCCCGGCACGAGGACGGACGTAAGTATTTTTCGTGCACGCGTCGCGTGTCCGAGCCTGAGCTCGCAGTATCCGATGTTGTATCGAGTGCTTGGATGTGGATGCAGCGAGTCCGATTGCTCGAGAGCGTGTAGGGCACCCGTCCAATCGCCCTTTTCCGTCAGGGCGACGCCTTCCAGGAACAGCTCACGAGCCCGATGGTCTCTCTGGTCTGCATCGGATGGGTCAGGGTACCTCTGGGTTTGGGCGCGCGCATGGCCGGAAAACACTAGGCATCCCGCGGCGATCGCAACCGAGCTCACGCCGATGACCCGCTGCCTACGCCTGCCCTCCCCTGACCACGAAGCATGACGCATCTCGAGAGCAACTCCCGATGTAGAATGTGCCGGCACCGTAGTCCATGTCCGACGCTCGCACAAGGACGCCTCATGATGATGCGGCTTACGAATCATCAGCGTCCCAAGTCGATTCGTTCCTCGAGGACGCCGCGAACATTTCGGATCCGTCGTCGTCGGCGACCGACGCGTTCTTGTCCGACGCGCGGCGTTCTGCGTTCGCGACCGGGACGGTCGTAGCGAAGCGCTACCGGTTGGAGCGAGAGCTAGACAGGGGCGGACAAGGAATCGTCTGGGAGGCGGAGCACCTCGTCACGCGCCGTCGGGTGGCGCTGAAGTTCGTCAGGGCCAGGAGCAACTCGCAGTCGAGCGCCCGGCGTCGATTCTTGCGCGAAGCGCGCGCGGCAACCGCGGCCAAGCACCCTAACGTCGTGGAAGTGCTCGAGCTATTCGAGCTCGACGACGGAACGCCCGTCATGGTGATGGAGCTTTTGTCCGGAGAGACGCTGCGCGACAGGCTAGTGCGCCAGCCGAAGCTCTTCATCGAGGAAGTCGCCGCGATCTTCGCACCGGTCATCGCGGCGCTGATCTCGGCGCACGCGCGCGGCATCGTCCATCGCGACCTCAAGCCGGAGAACATCTTTCTGGCCAGCGGGGCGGACGAACCGTTGACGGTGAAAGTGCTCGATTTCGGGGTTGCCAAGCTCCTCGGGGAAGACGGCCAGAGCGCCGGAGCGACGCTCGTGACGAGCACCGGCGCGATGCTCGGAACACCGTCCTATATGGCCCCCGAGGTGGGGATGGCCGACACGGCAATCGACGCACGCGCGGACATCTGGGCGCTCGGCGTCATGCTTTACGAGTGCCTTGCCGGCAAGAGACCGCTCGAAGCGCCGAGCATCGGCGGGATCCTCGTGAAGCTCGTGACGGACGGCATTCCGCCGCTCGAACGGTGTGTCCCCGGCGTGCCCCCGGCCATCGCCTCCCTCGTCATGCGGATGCTGGTGACCAAGCGCGAGGATCGGCTCGAAGATCTGCGTGAAGTCCGGAGCGCCCTCTTGCCCTTCGTGGATCCGGCGTCCGTCTCCGGCGGCGCACCGGGCGCACGATCGGAAGCGCGGCTCGGTGTCAGTGAAGAGCCCGGCAGCGGCGTCGCGGCCGAGCGCTTTCGGACCATCACGACGACGGGGACTGCACGGCGGTGGGTCTATGTCGCTGCGGGCGTTGCCATCGCTTCCCTTCTGCTCTTGTCCGCGTATCGCGCGCCTCGCACTCTGCCGTCTCAGGGCGTGAAGACGAGCAGCCCGGTAGCGGTGGCTCAGCGTCCCTCGCCGATCACCGCGGTGCCAGCACCGAACCTGCCCTCGATCACCGACTCGGAAGGCTCGACACGCCTTTCCAGCGAGCACCCCGCACCCGCAATTGACGAGCGAGTTCCGTCGGATCCGCCCGCTCCGACCCGCTTTGTTGTCGCTACCCGGGCAAGGCACAAGCCGCCGAACCCCGGCGAACCGCTTTCCCGGCGCGACGCTCCTTCCACCGCGAACGAGCCGAGCGTCGCACCCCGGCTTCCGCCCGAGCCCTTCCGAGGAGACGTAGTAAAAACTCCACCGTTCTGAGCGGGATCGAGCCAGATCCAAGGGTACGACGCCCGAGCGGCGAGGTGCCCGCTAGTGCCCCCTCCGGCGCAACGATATGCTGAACGAGTGAAGGCTCGGGAAGCCGCCGACAACAGCGCACTCGAGGAGAGCATCCGCGAATCCCATACGAGGGGCGACAAGCAGACGGCTGCCACCAAGATCCTCGAGGGCTACGGCCGTGAGGTGCTCGGATTCCTCCTGTCGCGCGTTCGCGACGACGACGCCGCGAGCGAGATCTTCTCCCAGTTCACCGAGGATCTCTGGCGTGGCCTCGATGACTTCCAGTGGGAATGCTCCGCTCGAGTCTGGTCCTACGCGATCGTCCGCCACGCCGCGAGCCGCCACTTCCGCGGTTCGCGGCGCCGCCGTGCACGCTTCGCCCCCCTCTCGGAGGCGGGGCCGCTTTCCCAGATAGAAGAGAAGATCCGGACCGAAACGCCTTTTGCCGATCGCACCGAGTCGCGAAACCGCGCAGCCCAGCTCCGTGATTCGCTTCCGCCCGACGATCAGACGCTGCTCATCCTTCGAGTGAACCGGAAGCTCCGGTGGAAGGAAGTGGCGCAGATCATGTCGTACGAGGGCAAGGCCGTTCCCGACGGAGTGCTCGAAAAGGAAACGGCCCGCTTGCGAAAGCGCTACGAGCTCGTGACCGAGAAGCTCCGTCGCCTCGCAGAAGAGCAAGGATTGTCGGCGCGAGAGCGATCGTAATTCGAGACGCCCGCGGTTCACATTTTCGATCGGCGGTCTCTAGTTTTCTTTGCGACCTGCGAATGCGTTCGCTTGCGCTCGAGCAGGCCGGGTCGAGGTTCACATTCTGATTCGGCGGTCTCTACTTTCTCGGACCTGGATTTGGGTGAGGGGCGGCCGCCCCGGCACCCGAGCTCGGAGCAATTTGCAAATGGTCAAAGGCTTCCTCAACTCGCTTGTTCTCGCGTCCAGTCTTTTCGCCTTCGCCGGTTGCGACGGCCCGGACGCGCCTGCCCATGCGCCTGCGCCCTCCGAGCACGTGGCTGTGTACACCGTCGCGCTCAGTGTGCCGTCACCCTCGAGCTTGCCGAAGTGCACATCAGCGCTCGCGGGCACGACCGCGTACACGGCGTCTCCGGCGGGACTCTGGTCCTGCACGGGAGGTGCCTGGGTGCCGCTGCCGTGCACGAACGGCCTCGCCGGCGCAGTGGCGTACTCGAGCGCAACGAGCAGCTTGTGGGCTTGCGTCAGCGGGAAATGGACGAGCGTCGCGCTGCCGCAGGGGCCGCAGGGACCGCAGGGTGTTCAGGGCGTGCAGGGGGCAGCGGGACCAACGGGAGACCAGGGCGCGCCAGGTACGAGGGGCGATCCCGGGGTCGCATCCATCGTTTCGCAGATCCCGGAACCTCCGGGCGCGAACTGTCCCAACGGCGGCGCCCGCATCAGCTCGGGCACGGACGCGAACGGCAACGAGCAACTCGACACGTCAGAGGTCACGTCCGTCTCGTACGTGTGCAACGGCGCTGATGGCGCGAACGGTGCAGACGGCGCGAAGGGTGCGACCGGTGACGCGGGACCGCCAGGGGCGCCCGGCGCTCCCGGGACGCCGGGAACACCGGGAACACCGGGAACGCTGGTGACCATCACGCCGGAGCCGGAGGGTATTCATTGCGCGAACGGCGGTCAGCGAATCGACGCCGGTACCGACGCCGACGGTAACGGCGTGCTCGATGCGAGCGAAGTGACGACGACGGAGTACGTGTGCAATGGGGCGGACGGGACTGGCGGCAACGGGAGCGGAGGAGCGACCTGTGATTGGGCGACACTGCAGTCGTCGACGCCGAATCTTCAGCGGTGTTCGCTCGTCGGGGCGAATCTGAGCAACCTGGATCTCTCGGGGACAGATCTAACCGGCGCGGACCTAACCGGCGCGGACCTAACGGGAGCAAACCTGACCGGCGCAAACCTCAGCGACGCAGTCGTCGGCCAGCTGGTCGGTTCCTGCCCCGTCAACCTGCCGGACGGCACTTGGCGCTGCGTGAATAGCGCAAGCGGCATCGCACTGGTCGGGCCCAACGCGGACCTCGCAGGCGTGGACTTCACCAATGCGAACCTCGTCCGCGCGGACCTCACCGGCGCGGACCTCACCGGAGCAAACCTCACCCGCGCAGACCTCTCGCGTGCAGACCTCACCGGTGCGGATCTCGCAGGCGCAAACCTCACGCACACTGGTCTCGCTGGCGCAGGCCTCTACGGCGCGATCCTCACAGGCGCACTTGTAGGTAACCAGCAAGGCACGAGCCTACTCGATTGCCCCGCCGGCCTGCCGGCCGCTTGGCGCTGCGTGCGCAACGGTTTTGGTCTCGCGATCATCGGTCCGGGCGCGAACCTCACGGGCGCCAGCATCGGCTCAGACCTCTCCGGCATGGATCTATCCGGCGCCGTTGTCAGCAATCTGCTCGGGAATTGCCCCTCCGGCCTGCCGACGTTTTGGCGCTGCGTACGCACGGCGAGTGGCGGGATCGCACTCCTGGGGCCCGAAGCGGACCTTACCGGCGTGAATCTCACCGGCGCCGACCTCGGCAGGACCAGCACGAACGCCATCACGCATCTCGTTGGCGCGAATCTCACAAGCGCCATCCTCGCGAACACGAACTTGTCCGACGCGGACATCGCCGGCGCGATCCTCGACAACGCGGACCTCACGGGCGCAAACCTCCGCGGCGCAAAATTCAACCAGGCGACTCTCAACAAAGCGAATTTTAACAGCGCCAATCTGTACACCGCGGACCTCTCCTACACGAACCTCGTGGGCGCGAATTTCACGGGCGCGGGTCTGCAATACGCCGACTTCACGGACGCGAACCTCGGCGGCGCCGATCTCACTGGCGCGGATCTCACCGGGGCGAATCTTGCTAGCGCGAACATTTATGGAGCGATCTTCTTCGGCGCAACCCTCAACGGGACGACGTGTCCAAATGGGAACACGACGAACAACCATTGCTAAGCGGGCACATCAAACCAATCCCTACGTGATCCGCCGTGACCTCCCCCGTTCGCGAAGGCGACATCCTAGCCGGCAAATACCGGGTGGATCGTGTTCTCGGCACGGGCGGAATGGGCGTCGTCGTGGCCGCGCATCACATCGATCTCGACGAGAAGGTCGCGATCAAGTTTCTCTTGCCGGAAACGCTCGCGAACGCGGAGGCGGTCGGGCGGTTCGCGCGCGAAGCGCGAGCGGCGGTGAAGATCAAGAGCGAGCACGTCGCGCGGGTGTCGGACGTCGGGAGGCTGGAGAACGGCGCGCCGTACATGGTGATGGAGCACCTCGAGGGCGGGGATCTCTCGAGCTGGCTCGGGCAGCGCGGCGCGCTCCCGATCGAGCAAGCCGTCGAATTCATCCTTCAGGCGTGCGAAGCCATCGCCGAAGCGCATGCGCTCGGGATCGTTCACCGCGATCTGAAACCCGCGAACCTGTTCGTCATCCGGCGTCCTGACAGCACTCTGTCGGTGAAGGTTCTCGACTTCGGCATCTCGAAGGTGACGAGCCTCGGCGGATCGGCGCCCTCGGCTTCCATCACGAAGACCGCGGCCCTCATGGGCTCTCCCCTCTACATGTCGCCCGAGCAGATGCAGTCGTCGAAGAACGTCGACGCGCGCGGCGACATCTGGGCGCTCGGCGTCATTCTGTACGAGCTCATCGCGGGCGCGCCTCCGTTCATCGGCGAAACGATGCCGGAGCTCGTGCTCCAGATCATGTCGTCGCCGCCGGTGCCGCTCGCCAGTCTCCGAACCGACGCGCCGCCAGGTCTCGAAGCCGTCATTGCCAAATGTCTCGAAAAGGACCGCGGCAAGCGCTTCGAGACCGTCGGCGAGCTCGCGGTGGCGCTCCTGCCGTTCGGGCCGAAGCGTTCGAAAGCGTCCGTCGAACGCATCTCCGGCGTCCTGCAAGCCGCGGGCTATTCCGCGAGCGCGCTCGCGCTTCCGCCGTCGTCCGATCAGCAGAGCCAAGGCGTCGGCGCCGGCACCGCCGCGTCGTGGGGACGCACGGCGGCGCCGAAGGGACGCGGTCCGTGGCTCCTCGTCGGGGTAGGCGTCGCCGTCGTCACGGTCGGCGCGTGGTTATTCATTGCGCGATCCCAAACCGCTGCGCCCGCGTCGGCGTCCGCCGCGGGCACGGCCTCGCTTTCAGCAGTGCCGACCGGGACTCCGTCGGTCGAACGCGAACAACCGGCGGAGAACATTCCGCCCAGCGAGGCGCCACTCATTGCCCCTGCGCCTTCGGAGAACGCCGCGACAACTCTTTTCGCCCCGCCGCTGCCGTCGGCGGCCGCACCAGCGCCGACCGCGGGGCGCCGTGTTCGCGCGGGCACGCCCGCAATCCGAGAGAAGCCGTCTGCGGCGACCGAAGTCCAGCCGTCGAAGAAACCCATCTGCGACCCGAACTACTACCTCGACGCCCAAGGTGAAAAACACTTCAAGCCGGAATGCTTCGCAAAATGAAACGCTTCAACGGACACATCACCGCCGGTCTCGCCGTCCTGAGCGTCCTTTCCGCTTCTCCAGCCGCACGTGCCGATGATCCGACGACCGCGGACTGTCTCGGCGCCAACGACAAAGCGATTGCTCTCAAGAGTCAGCATCGGTTTCGCGCGGCGCGAGCCGAGCTATTGGTCTGTGCAGCGACCACCTGCCCCGCCGACATTCGAAATGAATGCATGCGGCGCGTCGTGGAGATCAACGCGTCGATGCCGACCGTCGTCTTCGAAGCGAAGGACGCCGCCGGCAACGACCTCGGCGCCGTCAACGTCACGATGGACGGACAACCGCTCGCCGATCGGTTGGAAGGGACGGCCCTCTCGATCGACCCCGGCGCACACACGTTCGTTTTCGAAACTGCTGGGCAGCCCGTGGTACAAAAACAGTTCGTAATCCTGGAAGGCGCCAAAGATCGGCGCGAGCGCATCTCGTTCGGTAGCGCGAGCGCCGTCTCCGCACCATCCGCGCCCACGGAAGCGCCGCCAGGGCAGACCGCTCTAGTGCAGAGTGGTGGCGCGCCTGCCGCAACGGACACCGGCTCCGGGGGAGACACTCAGCGCTTGATCGGCTGGGTTCTGACGGGAGCCGGAGCCGTCGGCCTCGGCCTCGGCGTGGTGTTCGAAGTGCAGCGTTCCGGCAAGATCGGCGACGCGGAGGCCGTCTGCCCGAGCGGAATCAACTGCGCGCCCGGCAGCCAGAACCAGATCAATGCGTTGAATGACGACGCCAAATCGGCGTCCGCGCTGGCCACCGTGTCGTTCGTGGCGGGAGGTCTTCTCGTCGCGGGGGGCCTCGTTACGGTTTTCATGGCTCCGAAGGCGGAGAGCGCCCAGGGCCTTCACGACTCGAGCAAGGTCGCAATCCTTCCGGTGGTGCTTCCGGATTTTCGAGGAGTGTCGGTGATCGGGAAGGTTTGGTGAATCGCATGGCACAACGACGTCGATTTCGAATCGGGTTGCATTGGGTTCTCGGCGGGGCGCTTCTCGTCGGCTGCGGTGGTGGCGACCGCACCGTGCAAGAAGGCGCGCCCGGTACAGGAGGGAGCAACTCGGCGGGCGGAGGCGGTTCGAGCACGGGTGGCTCTGCCGGCACGAGTGGAACGACGACGCAGACGGGTGGAGCACCGCAAAGCGGTGGAGCTCCCCAAAGCGGCGGATCCGGCGGCGGCGGCACCGGTGGTGGTACGGCGGGAGCCGACTCCGGAGCGGGCGGAAGCGCCACTGGTGCGGGCGGGAGCGCCGGAGCTGTCGGAGCTTCGGGTGGGGCCGGCGGGGCCTCGACGTGCAACCCGGCGTGCACGGGCACTAAGCCTATTTGCGTAAACGGGACGTGCGTCGAGTGCAACGACGGCGATAAAACGTGCGTGGGCAACGCGCCCGCGACGTGTCAGTCCGGAACCTACGTCAACGAGAGCCCGTGCTCCGGTAATACACCGGCGTGCAGCAACGGTGTTTGCGCGGCCGCAACGGTCACGGGCGGCTTCGTGAGCGTAGCGCCGCTCGCGGCTCAGTCCGGCTCGGTCCAACTCTTCGAGCAAGCGTTCGAAGTATTGCCGACAGTCTGCGGAACGGTCGCGGGCAGCAAGGTGTGCGTTACAGGAGGAATTCGCCCATGAAACGACAACTCAAGTGGACACTTCTACTCGGCGGCAGCATCGGCATTCTGAGTGCCGCAATCCTGGTCGGCCGCGCGTGGGCAGGCGGGATTCCGACCAAGGCGCCGCTCATGACGTACTCGGGCGTTCTGCTCGACGCGACCGGCAAGCCACTTCCGAGCCCGCAGATCATCGAGGTGCGACTCTGGCCATCGGCCACTCCAGGTACGACCCCGCTGTGTACGTCCGCCCCGAAGACGGCCCCGATCGACGACTCCGGACGGTTCAGCATCCCAATGGATCCCTGCGTGGCCACGATCAGGTCGACGCCGGACGTCTGGGCCGAAGTGATCGTCGGCACTAGCTCGCTCAGTACGTCCAAGCTTGGCGCGGTGCCGTACGCACTTGAGGCGGCGCATGCAACGACGGCCGATACGGCGACGAATGCGACGAACGCGACCAATGCGACGCACGCGACCAGCGCGGATACCGCGACGAATACGGCGAACGCCACGTACTCTCAGGGCTCACAGGGGAATTTCAATGTCGCCGGCACGCTAGGGGTTGGCTTGCACACCGCGTCCGGGACCGCGTGCTCCTTCGACACGACTAACAAATTCTGGGTCTGTGCCTGCGCCGCGAATGAGGTTGCAATCTCAGGAGGGATCTACTGCTACGACGCTGCAGATGGATACGGAATCCTCGAGGAGAGTCACAACTCCGGTGCGCCCGGGTCGTTGACGAATGCCTGGGTTCTGACCTGCGTAGCGTCCAACATGGCTCGCATGCCCGGCTCTGCTCCTCATGCAATCTGTGCCCGCATTGGCGCGTAGAACCGCGAGAGTGAAAGCACCATGAGTCATCCGCATCGAGCGTGACGCCGACGCCTTCCACCGCACCGGAGCCGACATGAAACGACAACTCAAAGGGACACTTGTACTAGTTGGAAGTATCGGCATTCTGAGCGCCGGCTTCCTCGTCCGCCGCGCCTTCGCGGGCGGCATTCCGACGACGGGCGTGTTCACCTATTCGGGCACGCTCCAAGACGCGAGCGGCAACCCCGCGCTGCAGACCGGGAGCCACAACGTGGCCATCAAGCTTTACAAGGCCCAGACGGGCGGCACGTCCGTCTGCGACACGGGCGCGGCCCAACCGCTCACCGTGGACGCCCACGGGAGGTTCTCGCTGCCGATCGACGCCTGCATGGCGACCGTGAAGGCGAACCCGGACCTGTACGCCGAGGTTGTCGTCGACGGCGCGGCGCTCGGCCGTTCGAAGCTCGGCGCCGTGCCCTACGCGGTCGAAGCGGCCCACGCCACGGCGGCGGACACGGCGACGAACGCGACGACGGCCGCGACAGCGAACGCAGCTGGGGGCGGCCTGGCATCGCTCGTCGTTCCATCGGGCGCGGTGATGGCCTTCGACTTGGCGGCGTGCCCGGCGGGCTGGTCTCCTTTTGCCTCCGCTGCCGGACGCGTCGTCGTCGGTGCGACGACGGGGCTCGGTCTCGAACAACAAGTTGGGTCGGATCAGGTGACGTTGTCGGTCGCGCAAATGCCCTCGCACGGGCACGCTCCCCCCAGTCCTGCGAACACTTTCCTCATCGATCAGTATCCGACGCTATGCCCATCGAGCGGTGTTACCGCTGGCTGCGGTGGCCCCGGGCTCTGCGGGGGGGCGAACGGGACTAGCTTTTGCGGCAACGCACCGTCCACGCAGCCCGCGGGCGGCAGCCAACCATTCGACAATCGCCAAGCATCGATCGCGTTGACCTATTGCAAAAAGAATTGATCTTCCTGCGCGGGCGGCTCGGGATCGGCTGCGGCTCAGGTTCCACCTTCGCGACCAGCGTCGTTGCCGCACGTCATGGCTAGAGGTGCGCACGCGGCCGTTACTAGTAGCCGCCGCACCGAGCAAGGCGCGTCTCAACGTTGGCAACGCACGCTTTTCGCTGCGCGGTCTCCCAATCGGCGGGGCAAATGGGCCATACGTTGGGATCGCAGCGCGCGGAGGAAATGCTCTCGCAAACCAGAATCCCGCCATCGGCTTCCCGTTGCTCACCCGACACGGTCGATGCGCATTCCGACGACCAAAGCGATCGGCCCAACCGCCACATAGACCATCTTCCAAGCGATGGGGATTCGTTCGGACGCTGTGTGCCCGATCATTCCGAAGCTCGGCCCCATGGGGTCCGATGTTCGCATTTCGTCCAGCCACATCGAATTAACCCCGAGCCCCTTTATAAGGAGGAGGCTCCGAAAGCGGCCGACGGGCGTACCGCGCCTCCCGCCGGCGTATGCGCGCCGGCCCACCCAACCATTGACGAACCCCGGTCCGAATGTATAGTGCGCCTCCCACTTTTTCGGCGAGCACGAACCATGGCCACACCCGCGAAGATCGAAGCGTTCGAGAGAACGGCGAAGAAGAGTGAATTCCCCGAATTTCGCGTCGGCGACACGGTGGCCGTTCACTACAAGATCGTCGAAGGCGACAAGCTCCGTGTTCAGGTGTTCCACGGCGTGGTGATCAAGCAGCACCGCGCCGGAATGCGCAGCACGGTCACCGTCCGCAAGACGAGCTTCGGCGTCGGGGTCGAACGAACGTTCCCGCTGCATTCGCCCCGCTTCGAGAAGATCGAGATCGAGGCGCGCGGCGTGGTTCGCAAGGCGCGGCTCTTCTTCCTTCGAGACCTCGAAGGCAAGGCCGCGCGCCTTCGCGACGAAAAAGACCGCTAACCCTGCGGGGCTCGCACGGGGCCAGGCAGGCCGCGCGAAGCTTCCGCGTGGCCTTTGTCGCTCGCTTGGGATCCGCACCGAGTAGGGAGTAAACTGCGTCCGACCCTGTTCCCCGGGTCGAGGGCCCCTCCTCTATGAGCAGCACTTGCCAGCGCTGTGGCGCATCGAACGACCCGTCGAGTCGCTTCTGCGTCGCGTGCGGAGCTCCCCTGGCGGTTCGACCGCCGCCGCCCGTGCAGCCGCCGCCGGGGCCGACCGCTCCGCCCCCGGGTCCCCCCTCTGCGCCGCCGCCCGCATATTCGCCGGGCCGGGCGGGCTCGGCACCCATGCCGTCCGTGCCGGGCGGGCACGCGGTGATCCAGCCGGAAATGGGCCCGCCGAGCTCGAGCTTGCCGTTCGCCGAAACGGCATCGCCGCCCACGGGGGCCGACTTCGAGGCGAAACGAGCGGCGGTTCAAGCGGTGGTTGCCGCGGAGGCCGCGCGCCGGTCCTCGGCGCCGCCGCCGGCCTACCATTCGGCGGCTCCCCCCGCGGGTCCGCCGCAACTCGGCATGGTCGGCGCCACTGCGGCCATGCCGGGTGTCGCACAGGACCCCGACCTCGTCCCAGAAGGGGCGCCGCGCCTGCTCGCGGGCTTCCTCGTGAGCTTCGATACGCAGCCGCTCGGACGCTTCTGGCCGATATATCAGGGCAAAAACCGGGTGGGCCGACAAGGCGCGGGGCCAGGGCTCGACGTCGAGCTCGATCACCCGACGGCGTCATCGCGCCACGCAGTGGTCATCGCGTCGGCGTGCCCGGGGCGAATCAAGATCGAAGATACCGGCAGCACGAACGGTACTCTCATCAACGGCTCGAGGATCGCGCCGGGATCGCGGCACGAGGTTCAAGACGGAGACCGCGTGCGATTCGGTCTTCTCTCAACGATCGTGAAGATCGTCTAAAAGTCGGGGCACAACCATGAAGCGACCGTTTCCTCATGCATCGGCGTTCGTCCACGCGGCCCTCCTGTTCCTGGCCGCGCTGCTCGCGGCCCCGGCGCTCCACGCAGCGCCGGAAGCGCACATCCTGCGGGTCGATCCGCGCGCGAGCCAACAGACGGGCGATCCGCTCCTCACGATGGTCGTCGAGCTGGTTCAGAGCAAGCGCGTCAGCGAAGCGATTGCGCCGTGCGCCGCCCTGACGGGCGAAGGGCAGTACGGATGCATGGCCGACGCGCTCGAGAAGCAATACGCGCTCTACGAGCCGTTTCCGTTCCCCGACAAGAACGCCGTCTTCACGGTGACGGTCGACGGCACGGACCGGCCGGCGAAATTCGTCTCCTCGGCGCAGTGGGGCCAGTCGAGCCGCGAGCCCGGCGTCGGCACGGCTTGGCTCGTCCTCGTCGACGCCGACAAACGGATGGAGCGCGCGTTCGACGATGCGAAGCAGGTCGCCGATCAGTTCGTTCAGGCACTTGGCCCGAACGACATCGTCAACGTGATGTTCTTCAACGACCGGCAGGTCGTGCTCGATTCGAAGTGGCTGCCCGCGGCGAAGAAGGCGAACGCCCAGACCTTCATCAAGGCCGCCACGATCTATCCCAACCAGGGGCGCAACCGCTCGCTCCTCACGATCGTGAAGACCGCCGCGACCGACGGGTTCAAGGCGCTCGGCAACGTCGGCGAGGGCATCAAGGTGCCGCTGCATCAAGCCATGGTCGTCCTCTCCGACGGCTATGGCGGCGCTGACCCGGCGACGACCGGACCGGGAGCGCTGCAGCTCTCGCAGTACATGGCCGGCGGGCGGTTTCCGGAGGACAACACCGCGCTGCCGAAGGCGCCGGTTCCCGTCATCAGCGTCCTCTTTCCGCTCCGCACGCTCGACGAATTCAAACAGAACTCGCTCGAGTTCATGCAAAACCTCGCCAACCCGGACATCGGCGGTTTTTTCAGCATCGTGATGGCCGGTCAGGGGGCGCGCGGCGCCAACATCGTGAAGGCGGTGCGCACGCGCTTCTCGAAGATGTACGTCGTCAAATGGCGGGTGTCGTGCATCTCGCCGACGATCACGCAGAGCTTCAAGCTCGTCTTCAACAACGTGAATCCGCCGATCCTGGGCGACAACTCGTTCAAGGACGTTCCGGTCGGGATCGACCCGAGTACGTGGCCGCTGGACGTAAACGCTCAGTACACCAAAGACACGGTCGGCAAGAACGGCGGCGTCTACCCGGGTGGTCGCTTCCGGGTGTACGGTGATTTTTGCTGGGGGGGCGATACGGGCCGCGCCGAGGTGTACTTCCTGCCGGCCGGGCAGCAGGCGCCGGCTGATCTCGCCGGCGGCGACCTCGACAAAGCGCAGCGCACTCAGCAGCAACTGATTGCGCAAGGTATGCGCGGCAAGGCCATCGAGACGGGCGATTCGTTCGCCGAGTTCGAAGCTCCGAGCCAAGACAAGCTCATTCACGGTACGGGCGCCCAAGCGGTCGCGCAGGTCCTCATCTACGACAACAAGGCACACCGTACGAGCGGGATGACCGCAAATACGATCCTCGAGCTCAAGGCGACTACGGCGCCGTTGCCGCTTCTGTGGATCCTCGGCGGAGCCCTCGCCCTCGTCGTCGTGGCTCTGCTGCTCGTCGTGGTGCTGCGAGGCCGCGGGCCGAAGCGCGGCGGCACCGTACCCTCTGCGCCCGTCGTTGCCGGGCGCGCTCCATTCTCGCCCGCCGGGTCGACCGCACCCGCTTTCGCCACGCGGGCCACGCTTCAGGGGACGACGGGCACGTATTCCGTCATGCCCGGCGCCGAAGTGCGAGCCGGTCGCGACCCCGCCCAGTGCGCGATCTTGCTCAACGACGCCCGCGTTTCGAGCGTGCATGCGACCCTCAAGATGGAGAACGGACAGCTCTACGTCCGGGACTCCGGCTCGAACAACGGAACGAGCATCGACGGCGCGGCGGTCGCGGCAGGAAACTGGACGCCCGTTCGTCACGGGGGTGTCCTCAGATTCGGACCGATCGAGCTCACCGTTCGACTCGAATAAACACGGCCGTACCCCTGGCCGCACGGCATGAAACCCGCGAAATCGCGGGGCGCCCCAGCAAAAGACCTCGAGGCGCGGTACACTGCGCGCCCATGCGATGGCTTAGAGCCTTGCTCATCGCCGGGGTCGTAGCCCAGGGCTGCACCACGGGCTCGCTCGACGAACTTTCGGGAGGCGGGGCCGCCGGGCAACCGCAAGGCGGCAAAGACGCCGGAACGGGCGGAGTCACGAACGCCGCAGATTCGGGCGACTCGAGTCGGCCGCAGACCCCTTGCGCGAACGGCGTTCAGGACGGAGCGGAAACCGACGTCGATTGCGGCGGCGGCTCCTGCCCGGCGTGTGCGTCCGGCAAAAAGTGCGTCGCCGCGGCCGACTGCGATGGCCGGAGTTGCGTCGGCGCCGTTTGCCAGGTTCCGAGCTGCACGGACAAGGTGAAAGACGGAACCGAAACCGACGTCGACTGCGGCGGCGGCTCCTGCCCGGCGTGCGGTTCCTCTCAGGTTTGCCAGGTCGGGACGGACTGCGACAGCGGCGTGTGCCAGCTTCTCGCATGCCGTCCCGCCACTTGCACGGACGCGACCAAGAACGGGACGGAGTCCGGCGTCGACTGTGGCGGCGGCGCATGCGACCCGTGCGGCGCCGGTGGAAACTGCGTCAACGACAGCGATTGCAGCTCCGGTGTCTGCAAGAACGGCAGCTGCCAGGCGGGAAGCTGCAACGACCTAGTCCAAAACGGAACCGAGACCGACGTCGATTGCGGCAGCGTATGCCCTCCGTGCGCTTCTCAGCGCAAGTGCAACCTGGCGACGGACTGTGTTTCCGCCTTCTGTCTGGGCGGGGTGTGCCAGGACGCGGGCTGCGCGGATGGGACGCACAACGGCAGCGAGAGCGACGTCGATTGCGGAGGGCCGGATTGCGCTCCGTGTGGACCGCAGCGCATCTGCAATGCTCCGAGCGACTGCGCGAGCAAGGTCTGCGAGAATTCCGTGTGCCAGGCCGGCGCGTGCGACGACACGGTGAAGAGCGGCTCGGAGACCGACGTCGACTGCGGCGGCGCTTGTCCGGGTTGCGCGGACGGCAAGACCTGCCTCTTGAACGGAGACTGCAAGAGCGGCGTGTGCAATGGGGTCACGGGGACGTGCAAGGCCGCCGATTGCACGGACACGGTGAAGAACGGCTCGGAAACCGGCGTCGATTGCGGCGGTTCGGCGTGCCCGAAGTGCCCACTGGGGTCCGGATGCAACTCCGGCGACGACTGTCAGGACGGTTTTTGCGCGGCGACCGTGTGTACGGTCGCGACGTGTGCCGACGGAAACAAGAACGGTTCTGAATCCGACGTCGATTGCGGCGGCGGCACGTGTCCGAAGTGCCAGACCGGGAAGGATTGCTCCATCTCGTCGGACTGCACGGACGGCGTCTGCACGGGAGGGAAATGCGAGGCGCCGCTCTGCACCGACAAGGTGAAGAACGGCAACGAGACGGACGTCGACTGCGGCGGTTCGAGCTGCCCGAAGTGCGCGGTCGACAAGGCGTGTGGGGCCGGCTCGGACTGCTCGAGCAGCGTATGCGCCGGCAACGTCTGTCGTGCCGCGGCGTGCAACGACAACGTCAAGAACGGCTCCGAAACCGGCACGGATTGCGGCGGCGGCGCGTGCCCCAAGTGCGGCGTCGGGATCACGTGCGGCGGGGCGAGCGATTGCACCACGGGAGTGTGCTCGACCACCTGCCAGGCTGCTACGTGCACCGACAAGGTCAAGAACGGCTCCGAGACGGACGCCGATTGCGGCGGTTCGAGCTGCCCGAAGTGCGCGGACTCGAAGACGTGCACCGGCAACAGCGACTGCACCAGCGGTTTCTGCGGCGCCGGCGGCGTGTGCTCGTCGCCGCGTTGCAACGACGGCACCAAGAACGGCGGAGAAACGGACACCGATTGTGGCGGAGGCGTCTGTCCTGCCTGCGCGCCCGGCAAGACCTGCGCGGCCGGGTCGGACTGCGACAGCCTGTCGTGCACGGGGTCGAAGTGCCAGGCGCCGAGCTGCACCGACACGGTGAAGAACGGCAACGAAACCGACCTCAACTGCGGCGGAGGGACGTGTCCGAAGTGCACGGCGGGCAAGACGTGCTCCGCGAGCACCGATTGCACGAGCTCCGTGTGTTCGGGAAACAAGTGCCAGAATCCCACGTGCAGCGACGGGGCGAAGAACGGCTCCGAAACGGACGTCGATTGCGGCGGCGGGACGTGCCCGGGTTGTACACAGGGCAAGGCGTGCGGCGGACCGAGCGACTGCGGTAGCGGAGTCTGCCTCTCGAACGTTTGCCAGGCCGCAAGCTGTTCTGACCAGGTCAAGAACGGAAGCGAGACCGACGTCGACTGCGGCGGGTCGTGCTCGACGAAGTGCAATGCGAACCAGCACTGCAATGCGGGCGCCGATTGCACCAGCGGCGTCTGCACGGGCACCGTGTGCCAGGCGCCGTCATGCAGCGACGGAGTGAAGAACGGACAGGAAACGGACAAGGACTGCGGCGGACCGACCTGTTCGAAATGCGCGCCCCCACAGACCTGCGGCGGCAACGGCGACTGCACCACCGGGGTCTGCAGCAACGGCACCTGCCAGAACGCGTCGTGCGGCGACCAGGCGAAGAACGGTAACGAGACGGACGTCGACTGCGGAGGGAGCTGCCCCAAGTGCCCCGCTGGCGAGCATTGCGGTTCGGCCGCGGACTGCACGACGGGCATCTGCACGTCGACGACCTGCCAGAACCCGAGCTGCACGGACGGAATCAAGAACGGCTCGGAGACCGCGATCGACTGCGGCGGGGCGAACTGCCCGAAGTGCCCGGCAGGCTCGACGTGCAACGCCAACGCGGACTGCACCACGAACAGTTGCTACCAGAGCTCGTGCTGCACGCCGAAGAGCTGCACGACTCAAGGCCTGTCGTGCGGTTCGGCGACCGACACGTGCGGAAACACGCTGTCGTGCGGGACCTGCAGCAACAACCTCCAGTGTCAGAGCGGACACTGCACGTGCGTGGCCGGCGATTGTCCGTTCTGCCTCGGAGCGCCGTGTTGCGTGAACTCGACGAAATGCGGGTGCCGGCCGATTTTCATCGGCCAGTGCCAGTAGCCACTCTGCGCGGTCCGAGGGGCGCCTAGAATCGACCGTCGACTCGCACGCCGCAGAAGGCTGCGGCGCAACCGAACGCCGCGAAGGCAGACGGACTCTTCTCACTCTTCGACGATGACAGGTCGAGGTAGAGCAGCACGCCACCGGCGACCGTGAAGGCCGCACCGACACCGAGGGCCACCTTGCCGAGCGTCTCGAACGACTTGGCCCGGTCGCTGTCGTCCTTGCCCTCGACCTGGTTCGGAGCCGTACGGGCGCTGTCGACGGCGCTGGAGCGGACCGCTTCGAAGACCAGGGCGGAACCCAGACCGGCCGCGCCGACTCCGAACGCCGCCCACGTCAGAGCTCCCACTCCGCCCGAGCGACGGGGCGCCGAGTCGGGCTTCGACGGTTCCGGAGCGACGGGTGCTGCGGCCGCTTCGTGCTTCGCCTCCGTGAGCGAAACCCGGACGTCGATCGCGTGGTCCGACGGGAGCTCGAACGGCTGTTCGTGGTCCGAGTAGCTGCGGAGCATTAGGGAGAGCTTGTGCCGGCCCGGCGCGAGCTCACCGGTCCAGGGCGTCACCCCGAGCGGCTTTCCGTCGATCGTCACCGTCGCGCCGTCGGGGCTCGAGAGCACCGTTACCTGCTGGACGCCCCGCTGGCGAAGCCGCTGTTCGGCTTCGCGGACGCGGGGCTCTATGTCCGCTCGGTCCGGCGCCTCGGGAAGCTCGCGCAGGTAATCCCGATACCAGCGGAGCGCGTTGTCGTGATCGCCGAGCTGCTCGTAGGCCAGGCCGATGTTGTACGAAAACGCCGCGTTCGGCGCGACTCGCGCCGCCTCGAGAAAGAGATCGATCGCGTCCTTGTAGTGGCCGTCGGAGTAGGCCTGGGCTCCGGCTTGATACGTTTTGCGCGCGGTCTCCTGCGCCTCGGGACTGACGTCCGCCGCGAACGCGGAAACTGCCGCAGCTTCCAGGGCGAGGAAGACGGAGACTCGAAGCAGGGACTTGGGCAGCATGGCAGGCTCAGAACGCTAAGCCGCTAGACTAAAACGATTACGCCCCTTGCCGCTTCATTGAAAGGGGTCTTTGAGACTCGGGCGAGCCTGGCCTCCAGGGCTCTTCGATTTGGCGCCTGGGGCCGGCGGCGCCGGCGCTCGCGAGCGGCCGGCGCCGGCTTTCGCGGATGGTTTTCGTCCGCTCGGCTGCGGGGAACGCGCCGGCTCGGTGGCCGTCGAGTCCGCAGCGGCGGCGTCGTCAGGCGGCAGGTCGCTCGGAGCGATAGCCGCTGGCGCGGTTTCGCGGGGCTCGGGCAAAGGAACGGCGCTCGGCAGCTGCGGCTGCGGCTCGGACTTCGTGAAGTCCGCCTTCGACGCGCTCGGCGAATCGGGCGGAACATCGCCCGCATTCTGATGGTGACCCACGGCGAATGCCGCGACACCCGCGAACAGTACCGATGCAATCGCGAGCGCGATGTGCCGAGGTACGCGCGGCAACCTCGAGGACGGCCGTTCGGTGGTCGGCATGCGCCGAGGGACGATGGGACTCGGGGGGTGCGTCGAAAGCCCGTCGCTTCGCCCGGCGGTAGCAGACAGCCACGTGGCCTCGAGCGACGTGCCGGCGATGTCCTCGCTGACTCCCTGCGTTACGAGCCAGGTGGCGAGAGCGGAGCCGAGCTCGTGCATCGACTGCCAGCGCTTGTCGGGATTCTTCACGAACCCTTTCTCGAGGATGGCCGCGAGCTCGGCGTCTCCCGCGGCCAGCGACGTGATGGGGGCGGGCTCGTGCGCGAGAATCGCGTAGAGAAGGGCGTTGTCGTTCTTGCCGACGAAGGGCTGCGTACCGGTGAGCGTCTCGTACAAAACGACGCAGAACGACCAGATGTCCGCCCGGTGATCCACATCGTCGCCGCGCGCCTGCTCGGGCGCCATGTACGCCGGACTTCCGAGGACGGTGCCCTTGCGTGTCAGGCGCAGGCCCTTGCCCCTGTCGATCTTCGCGATCCCGAAATCGACGAGCTTCGGCTGGATCCGGTCTCCGTCCAACCGGGTCAGGAAGATGTTCTCGGGCTTCAGGTCCCGGTGAACGATCCGCTTGCCGTGCGCGGCGTCGAGGGCGTGGGCGACCGGGAGCAGTGTGCGGACGGCCTTGGTCGCCGAAAGTCGCCCGTAGCGCGAGAGGCTCGTAGCAAGGTCCTCCCCCTCGAGCAGTTCCATTGCGATGAAGGGCTCGCCGAACTCGGTGGTGCCGAAATCGAACACCCGGACGATCGCGGGGTGGCCGAGGCGCGCGGCGGCTCGAGCCTCTCGAAGGAGCCGGTCGCTCGCGTCGCCCTCCTCGTCGCCCTCCGCCTCGGCGCGCATGAGCTTGATGGCGATGTCGATGTCCAGCGTTTCGTTGTGAGCGACCCAGACGTCCCCCATGCCCCCGTGCCCGACCAGACGAAGCAGCCGATACTTTCCAGCGATGACGTCGCCATCGCTGTAGCGAAACGACATCGGAATGTCGTCGCTCGCCGAAACGAGCTCGGCGCCCTCGGCCGGAAATGCACCGGACGCGCGGTCGCCGTCGTCGTCTGCGTCGTTCTCGGTCACACCTGGCCGCGCCTGACTCCGCCTGACAAAGGCCGGAAAGTACCAATCCTACCGCCAGAACGGCCCTCGCGGGCGGCCTCCGTAGTCTTCCCGGGAAGAAGAAGTCCCGATATAATGCTCTGTTTATGATGGGGCACTTCTTGAACTTCCTTTCGAACGAAAACCTCCGCCGCCTGATCGTCCCGTTCTGCATCGCATCGGCGGGGGTGGGTGCCGCCGTCGCGTGTGGGTCGAGCGACCAGCCGGCGAACACCGGCGTCCTTCCAGAGCGCGCGAAGCCCTCGACCAAAACGGTGACGGTCAACGTGACCTTCCCGGACGGCGTGCAGGCCACGACGAACAGCGTTCACGTTTGGTTTTTGGAAAAGGACGACGGGGGATCCAATTGCGCGGATCTCGTCGGCGGAGCTACCGACCCGAACGCCGGTCCCATCGGCCACCTGGGCGACTTCGTAACCAAGAACGTCGGCGATCCCATCGTCGTCGAGAACGTGGCAAACGCCAGCGGGACGATCGTCTACGTCGAAGCCGTCGACGACAACGGCGAGGTCGCGTGGGCCGGCTGCGTCGATCTGTCGAAGACGTCCGCCAACGTCACCCTCGACAAAGCGCGTGTCTACGACTGCGCCGCCGACGGCGTCCGCGACGGCGCCCCGTGCGACGACGGCGATTCGTGCAACATCGGAGAATCCTGCAAGGACGGCGAGTGCCAAGGCGGCAAGCGCCGCGACTGCAAGAGCCTCGACGATCAGTGCAACGTCGGGACGTGCGATCCGGACCTCGGCTGCGTCAAGGTTGCATACAACGATGGGGCAAGCTGCCAGGACTCCGACCCCAACTGCACGACCGGCGACAAGTGCGTGAACGGCGAATGTGTGGGGACGCCCGTAGATTGCGACGCGGAGGCGGGCGGCTGCATGACGGGCTCGACCTGTGATCCGAACTTCGGCTGCACGGCGGGTACCTACAAGCTGTCGGGCACGCCGTGCAACGACGGCAAGTTCTGCACGACCGGCGACCAGTGCGACGGATTCGGCACTTGCTACGGCACGCAAATGGACTGCGGCGGCGGCTGCGCGACGTGCAGCGAGACCAGCCACGGCTGCACCAACCCGCAGCCGGCGGGCTACCCGTGCAGCGACACGGACCTCTGCACGACCGGCGAGCAATGCGACGGCGCCGGAAAGTGCGTCGGAAAGCCCGTGGACTGCTCGTACTATAACACCGGCGACGGCTGCCAGACGGGCGTCTGCGATCCAACGTTCGGCTGCACGTCCAAGTACACCACTTCCGGAACGCCCTGCGGTGCGCCCTGCAAGATCGGCGGGACGTGCACGGGCTCCGGCTCCTGCAGCTACAGCACCTCCGCGACCTACAGCACCCCGTGCGACGACGGCAATCCGTGCACGACGGGCGACATCTGCGACGGCTACGGCACCTGCTACTACACGACCTATGCCCCGTCGGGTACGACGTGCACGGCGGCATCCTGCTCCACTGCCGGCACATGCAGCGGCAGTTCCTGCTACTGCCCGTTCTAACTCTAGCTAGGAAATGGCGGGACTCCGTTCCACCACGCCGACGCCGGCGTTCGACATGACCCGACGCAGCGGTGAGGCTGCGACGTCACGCCGCGCGGAAGCGTTCTTTCGCCCGCACCGGCTCTAGTTACCGTCGCAGATCGCCATCTCGGGCGCCGCGGCGGGGCTGCAGAGCTTTCGCTGCTGGTGCGCCTGGCACTGTCCGCTGCGGCACTGCTCGTTCGAGGAGCACTCCGCGCCGGTTTCCCGGAACGGCGTGCACCGCGGCTGATCCAGAGTCATGTCGCAGTAGAACGAGTGCGGGTCACAACCGAGGTCACTCGAGGACTCGGCGCAAAGCTCGCCCTCTTGGCGTCCGGTGGTGCACGTCTTCGTGATCGACGTGGAGTCGCCGTAACACACGAGCGAATCGCACTGGCTGTCCAGGTTGCACCGCTTGCCGAGCTCGAGAGGGAGCTGGGCACAAACACGCGGCGTGTCGAGGTTGCAGAAGTTGGATTCGCACTGCGTGTCGAACTCGCACTCGAGCCCGTCGGCGATGGGCATCCGGCGGCAGTAGCCAGCGACGCACTCGTTCGGCGCGCACTCGTTGACCGAGCTGTCGTCGGTGCAAGGGGCTCCCGCCGGCTTGGAAGCGACGCAAACCCGCGTGCAGCGTCCGGTGTTGTCGCACGTGCTGCCCGTTCGGGTGCATTCGGTGTCGGTCGTGCAGAACGTCAGCGGCGAGCAGTAGCCGCCGTCGCACTGATCGTCTTGTCCCGAAGGGCACGGGTCCCCTGGCGCCACCTGCGGCGCGCACGCGAGCTTGGTAGCGTCGCAGAACCCTTCGCACTGCCTCACGCCGGCACTGCCGGTGCTGCTCGGCGGCGTGCACGGCGTGCCGTCGGCTTCACGGGCGCGACAGGTCCGCTTGCCGGTCGCCGGATTCTGGCCGCAGAAGAGCGACTCTTCGCAGTTTTCGTCCTCCGCGCAGGGCAACCCTTCGGCGCGCGGCGTGTCGCAGCGGCCGGCGATGCACTTCAGGGGCGGGTCCAGGGTGGCGTCGCAATCGTCGTCGGTCGCGCACGAATGCCCCTCCTGGCAGTTGACGACGCATTGATCCGTCACGGGATCGCACTCGAGGTCGTCCTGACATTTCACGAGCAGCGTCGTCGGATCGGGCACCGTCGCCAGGTGGTCCGAATACTCGCAGGGCTCGCCCTTCTTCTGCGGCGTCCGGCACGTGCCGTCGAGCATCGAACAATAGAGACCTTCCGCGCACGTGTCGTCCGCGAGGCAGTAATCGCCCTCTTTTCCTTCGCGGACGCACTGGCCCGTCTGGCCGAGGCGTGAGTTGCGGACGCAGATGAGGCCCGGACCGCATTCGTACGACCGGCCGTCGCTGGAACACGGGTCCCCCTCGGCAAGGGTGCCGATGTAGATCCGCTTCGGGTCGCAATCGCCCGGCGGGGGTGGTTCAGGCAGCGGCTTGCACGACGTCTTGGTCTGCTTGGGCGCCGGCTGGTTGCATTCGACGGTCTTGAGGAATTTCTCGCACTTCGACAGCGCCGCGGAGTCGATCGTAGTCCGACCGTCGCGGATCGCGCGATCGAGCGCGCCGAGGTTCGGGACCAGGACGGAAAGCTGCGCGAGCTTGCCGATGGCCCGCCCCCCACCCACGAGGTCGTTGGCGTCGAAGCTGGCCACCGGGTCTACGGAGATGGCACGGCTGAGCCGGTCGGCGCAGTTGTCTTCCGTGAGGAACGTCCCGATGTACCAGCCGACTTCGCCCTGGGTGCAGCAGCGGAACGCCGCCGAGCAGATCGTCTTCACGAATTCGAGGACGCTCGGGGTGACGGGGGCGTAAACCTGCTCGTCGCTGCCGCACGAGGCGGCCAAGGGAGACATGAACAGTGCTGAAAGGATAAGTGCCGAGGCTTTCTTGTGCATAGAAGAGCCCTCCATCGCACAGGCTAACAGATTTCCGCGAACCTATACTAACGTAGACGAACCAACCCCGGCTTACGGAGCGTTCTGAATTCGCATGCTTAGAAAAGGCATCGTCTTGGCCGGTGGAACCGGCACACGGCTTTATCCGCTGACGCGCGCGGTGAGCAAGCAGCCTTTCCAGCACATTGGGATCCTAAGCTTAGAATTCCACGTGGACAAGTTGTCGCGG
>JADMIO010921756.1_pt1 | contig 68334 bp, 54 predicted proteins | sample 8958161 | NCBI WGS metagenome assembly JADMIO01 (sample SAMN16585339, study PRJNA669376) | soil metagenome | isolation source: Crop rotation soil | place: USA: Cullars Rotation, Alabama | collected 2011 | reverse complement strand
CGCGACAACTTGTCCACGTGGAATTCTAAGCTTAGGATCCCAATGTGCTGGAAAGAGGAGACGCGCCGAAGGCGCGAGGGCTGCGGAAAACCGCATCGGTTTTCCCAGGGGGTGTGGGCAGGTTGTGGAAAGGCGCGCCGCGCCGAAGGATGGACTTCCAGGCGCCGGTCAGACACGGCTTTCCACAGCCTGTCCACGCCCCCGGCTGCCCGGTCCGCTGTCCATAGCACTACCGTCGTTGCGTGAGTCCGTCTCGCACGGCTACTCGCAGCGCTCACTAAGGCTCCGTCTCCACACGAGACGCTGTCCGTCCCGCGCGGCGACGCGTACTCCGCTCAAACCCAAATCGGCATGGTCGTTGGAGTACACGAACCCGGAGACGGCTGAGCATATCGCCTGCGCGGCACTGATTGCGGCAGAACCCTTGGTGAGCGACGTGCTTACCCAGATCTCCTGACCTTGCTTGACTTCGAAACCCACGATGTAGCGATACCACGGCGCGACTATCTCCGGGACGGCGGGCTTCGCCCCCCAACTTGGCGCTCCTCCGCCCCAGTTCAAGGCCAAGTAGTCGCCGAGGAGGCTTTCTATTTCTTCTTTGGACCTTGGTACCTTAGCCGGTGTTGTAGAGACTGCCGGAGCCTCCGTTTGACTGGTGCGGCGGGGAACTATGCCCCCGTCGATCGCGGCGCCTATGAACGGACAGAGCAGGGCCAGGAGGAAGAGACCAAAGCACACGGAAAGGAACATCGTAAAAGGGTGGGTCTTCGGCGGGGCCGCCTTGCGAGGCTGATCCTGGTCGGTCATGGCGCCATCCTATCCCCCTGCCGCTCGTCGCTGGGGCGGCGGGGCGGTCGCGGGTGGTGGTGAACGACCTCGTGCGGAACCTGTGGCGTGGCTATGGCTGATCGGCATGCGAATCTGCTTGGACACGAACCATTGGATCGCGCTCGCGCGAGTCCGCTCAGCCACGGATCAACGATACGCGGGGGTCCTTGGTCTGCTGGAGAACGGCGTCGAGCGGGGCGACCTGCAGGTGGCCCTGAATCACGCGCATGTCGGTGAGGTGATGCACGCTGGACACGCCGGACGGCGAGTCGCGATGGCGGACCTGATGACCGACCTCAGCGGTGGGTGGTTCTTAAAGCCGCGACATGTCGCTACCCGATTGGAGGTGCGAGACTATGTGAAGCGGCTCTTGGGTCGACCGGCGTCCGACCGGTTCGCCGAGATGGTGGGATTCGGGAGCGAGGCGATGTTGGGTGCCTCGAGAAGGGTTGTCGGACGCGATGGCAACCGCTCCCCACTGGAGCCCCTGATCCTGTCCGCGCTCGACACAGTCGACATGCTTCGGCTCTTGATCGCTGAGGCGCATGACGATGCAAAGACAGCCAAAGTTCGCACCGAGATGCAGGCCATCGTCGACGACATGAACCGACAGCGCGAGGAATTCCGGCGTCATGGGCCGTCACTGGACACCCTGCGTCGCGACAACGCGGCCGAACTGATTCGCCACACCCTATTGGTCGAAGTGATTGCGGCCATGGAGGAGGCGGGACGGCCGGACCTCGAAATTCTTACGCGCGATCCGCCGCGGACCCCGGAGGATGCGATTACCCAATTCCCGAGCCTCCACTGCCTCTCTGAGCTCATCTCACGTCGTGATCATGATTGGGATCGGAAGATCAAGGTCAACGATCTGGCCGACGTAGACTTTCTGTCGGTCGCCGTGCCGTACAGCGACGTCGTTGTGTGCGAGAACTATTTCGGAGCAAAGGTGATTGGCGCGGGACTATCCTCCGCATACTCGACCTCGATGTACATGGATCTCAACGAGTTCGCGGCGGATTTGGCTTCAGGTGCTCTTGGTAGCCGCCAAGCCCGCCCGACGCCCCGATGAGATGGCCACGGCAATCGGACTTAACACGGGTGGTCAACGCCGCGGCACCGGCCGAGGCCGCGCGGCATCACACCTCCTGCTATGCGGTCGGTCCTACCCCGCGGCCGGTGGGCGCGCCGTGAGCCGGGTCGCAGCGTCTGTATGGTCCGTTGGCGTCTTCGAGACGCGCACACCACGCAGCTCGGGCGCAAGAGCGATGAACGTGAAGTGATCAGCTTCCTCGATGAATCCAATGTTTGGGATGAGGCCGTCCGTATGCACAACGACTCCCGAAGGCGGGCCAGGGTTGGAATTTGGGCCGCTCAGCACAACGGCGGAACTGGCCGCGAACTCAAACTCGCCCGACTCGAGGTGCAATACCACGTGAGAGGATGGCAGCGATTGAACGGGCCGGTGCATGAGTGCTGGCTCCACGAGTTCCAAGAGCCATTCCACTTGCTGTCTCCCGAGCTTAACAAGGCGATCGAAGGCAATCCGTTCCTCTTGAACGGTGGCCTCGAGCTGGGCACGCATCGAGTAAGGGTACGCGGCAGAGGCTGAATCGTAGGCCCCAGAATGATCCGCGAGTAGCTTAAGCCCGGTCGCCGCAATCGGGCCTCCTGCCATCAGAGCTGCGATGTTGACCTTGGATACCGATATCCCGCGGTCCACGCTGCGCTGGTAGGCTTGCACTGCGAGATTGTTGAGTGATGTCGCCGCGAGGGCGATACCCAATTGATTTGCCGAGTGTCCGGACTCCAATTTCCGCTCGGACCTATCTGCGGCGAAAAGGCTCATCGCGCGCAGTTGCGCATCGTTCGTCGTCTCGGCGAAACTCGCCTGATCCTGTTCACGTGGGTCACCCATTGCCGCAACGGTGCGAAGAACGAGCTTCGGCACGATGCTGTCCGAATTCGAGAATTCCGCCACAGCCGCTGCCGCCTCGGTCCGATCGCGACCGCTACCCGTCATGAGGGGGTGCAAGATGTCCATGGCCTCGTCAACCGCACCGGCAGACGCCAACCCATCGGCAAGTTCCGTTGCGATCAATCGGCGAAGCGGCTTGTCTGGCTTCAGTGCTAAGGCCGTCTTTAGCCCAGCCAATTTCACGTATGCTCGCGACTCCCATGTGGCGAGCCAGTAGTTGAGCGGGGCCGAGGTGCTCAAGAGAGACGCAGGCAACGCGGTAAGCAACGCGAGGCGGTCGGCATTCGTCTTCAGGCGGGAATCAAAGAGCGCCTGATTGGCGGCGAGTCCTACGAGGTCGGGCTCTGAACCCGACTTCAACCTCTCGAGGAGGGCGTCCGCCTCCTGGTACCGCTCCTGAATAAGCATTGTGCGATATGCCTCCTTGGTATCTTCGGGCTCGGAATCGGACGTGGGATCGTCGGGATACGCTTGCGCCGTGCGTTGAAATGGCGCGTACCGAGTTCCGAACCGCGGCTTCACGACATACCCGAGTTGCTGGGCGATCTGTTCTATTAGCCCGCGTACATCGCTTTCACTCGTAGCGTTTGTGGCTTGGTAGTCACCGATCGTTACAGGCAATGGAAATACGTCGGGACCGACCATCAGCGCCGAATAGAGCACGTTTCTGCCCCACGCGGCGCCGCCCTCGAACAGAATCCACTCACGATTCGCAGAGTCCTTCGTGATGATCCCTATGAACGCCTTGGACGACCGCATCGCATTCGTGATCTGCTGCCGGTAACCAATATTTGATTGTACAATTCCACCAGCGTTCGCCACGAAAACATTTGGGGCGGGTTCGATGGCGCCCTGCAGAAGCCGCTTGAGATCGCTCGCCAGCCTCTTGGCGCTCTGGAGGCCAAACGAGATGAACACTTCGAACTCACGGGTGCCGACGATTGACGTTTCTACTTGCCACTCTGATTCCGTAGGCTTGCCCGATGTTTCCTCCGCTACGCCTTCGGGAGGCACGTTGGGCGAGGGAGGCTGCTCGTGGGTAGGGTTCGACATCGACCCATTGTCTGATGGCATCGACGCTCAGGCAAGGGCTAAGGCGAGGCCCAAGTTCCTCTAAGACCCGTTGGTTGGCGCGCGTCCGCGCTTGATCCGCGGTCGAGGGGGCATGGCCTCACACCGGTTGGGCAGTTGCGCCCCGGCAAATGGGCGATAGTCCGCATGATGCTCCGCGTCGACTCGCCGCTGTTGCTGCCACCACGGGCCTTGAATGAGCGGCATGTGGTGATGCTGGATGGCATCGCTAGGTCGTGCCTGATCATGGACCATGCGTATCGTAGGCTCGTCGGAGAAACGCTGGTGCGCATCATGGAACTGGCGGTCGATGTCGACATGGAGCCGCATCGCACGGCCGCACTGCTGGATGCCTGGGCCATCGTTGACGCCGCAAACCGTATGGATCAGCTTCTGCGCTACATGTTCGAGCACGGCCCCAAGCGTGAGGCCTCCGAACCTGGGTCCGGTATCGACTACACGAAGTGGGTCGAAGATACGCATGACATTCGGGCGCTTAGAAACGGCATCCAGCATGTCGCGAATCGCTTGGAGCAGCCCTCGAAGTACCAAAATCCACTTTGGGGCTCGCTGCAGTGGGTAGCCGCGGCGTACGTGTACCCCGCTCCGCTCCGCGTCTTCGTGATGCCATCAGGCCCGCAACTCCGAGAGATGAGCGCGCGCACCGTCGCCACGGGAGAGTTCGCGGGCGCGCGGCCTCCAGTGGACTGTGTGACCCTTCAGGCCTTCAACCGATTCGCGTCTCTGACAAAGCTCATTGAGTGCGTGACCTCGCTAGTGCACACCTTGGAAGGTCAGCTCGACGCTCAGTTTGACGGTTTGCCACGGAGGGGGCACTTCGGATTCTTTCACCTGGAGTTCGAGCCCATACTGGGGAAGGCCCCCCGTTCACCCGTCGACCCTGATGCGAAAGAGTGATCCTAGGATTCCATCAGGGACGCGGCCGGGGCGGCGCAATTGCCGCTTACAACGCGATCCCGTAGCGTTGCGTTCTGCGCGAACGTATCAGCGGACGACCTGAGCTGTGGACAGCGGCACGGGCTGACGTGCCTATGGACAGCCGGCTTCGCCGCCTGCCCACAGTCACTTGGAAAGCGGCTTCGCGCCTTTCCACAGCCCTCGGGCGCGCAGCCCTGACGGGCTGCGCGGGCGGCCCCTGTCCACAGCTCCGACGATGGGTGAGAGAAGACCAGCTGCAGGACTCACGAGGGGCTACGGCCTCGAGACGACCAACTCGCCATCGAACACCTCGACCACGACCTCGACCGGGCGTCGCGTCCGTCGGCGGCGCCGTCTCGACCCACGACCATTTTAGCCGGCGGACCCGCTTACCAGTTCCCTGAACGTCGGATCGTATGACGCCCAGCCTTCGCAGGACGCCTGAGCCTGCGAGATCAGGTGGCTCATCGACTGCGAGTCGCTCCACCGCTTCGCATGAACGATGTGCGTGCCATCTAGGGTGCGCTCATCGCTAGACCGACCTTGAGCTTTCCAAGAACTCATGTGGGATCGGAAACGCCCAACAGTTGTAGATGCCGTCAAGAATCAGACAGAACCGGGGGAAGCGAGGCCCGCCCGCTTGTCCAATCATGGACACCGTGATCGTCGCGTCGAACTTCATCTCTGAATCCGAGGACCCGGCCGATTGTCCAGAGCTCTCGGCGACCCGCCTCTCGGCTGCCGCCAGAATCAACGCGCCGACTGCTCGAGCGAACGAGTCCGGTGTGTGCAGTGCGCCGCGGGCAAGTGCAATGTCGGACTGAGTCGGCAGGCTCATGTTGATCTGCGAGTTTGTGTGTGTCACGTTAGCTCCGAGTTTGCGGGTTGTGCGTCCACTTGGACGGTGTGTGCGCGGTGTGCGGCATGGGAACGCGGGGTCGGGTCGGCTTCTTGTCGCGGACGGTTAGATGTCGCCCTCGTTCTTGGTTCTCCCGGGCCTGCGACCTCCCAGGTGGATGCTTGCGAACCCTCATCTTTGAGGTGGTTGACGCCCATCCTCCACTCACTCGAGCATGAAAATGCTGCAAGGCGGTTGTGTTCCAGTTTGGTGGACACTAGAACCCGACTCGCGCTACCGGCGCCTACCTCGACACGAGTGGCAATATGGACGCGGGAACGCGGAGGGGGCCTCGGCCGGCACGTGACGGGTACGTGCTTGCGGCCCCACAAGTTGAGCGTGTACGTGCGACTTTGGTACGGGGTCTCGATGGCCACTTACGCCAGCGAATGATGCCGTCGCTCGAGACCGCGGGCAGACGCAGAGCACCATCCAGGTCGTGATGCCGATCGGTATGTTGCGGGAAGCCGCCCGCCGGCCACCGCGGCGGACACAGTCGCATCCGTCGCACCGATCGCGATCGCTCACATCCCGTCGCCGGGCACCAACGCGATGCTGGAACTAGTTCACCGTGCCGTCGAACAGGTACACCCTCCCAGACCCGTAGACCGCGTCAACAATCGAATAGTTGGCGCCGATCGCGAGATCAGTCAGGTCGTCCCCACTCACGTCGCCCACGAATCCCGCCGAAGCACCGAGCCCCTCCGCGTTGTCGCCGTGAACGATGAATGACGCCTCGTACGAGTGCACCACGCCCACGATCGGCCCATAGAAGATCCAGGCGGTTCCGTCGTAGCCGTCGGACACCCAGGAGCCGATCGCGAGGTCGTCCTTGCCGTCGTTGTCGAGATCCCCGGCCGTGTCGAGGTAGTACCCGAGCGCCTCGTAGCTACCGGGCTTGCCCCACACGGTGGCACCGGTCTTGGTGACGTCGATCTCGGACGCGTCCGCGATGTCATCGCCGTAGACGATGTAGACGGACCCATCGACGTAGGGGGCGCTCAGGACGACGTCATCGAGACCATCCCCGTCAAGGTCACCGCCGATCGAGCTGAACCAACCGAGGTGTCGACCCGGCGGCCCTCCGATGAACGTCGTGTCTGCGTCCTCGACCGAGTAGTCGCCGCCGATGGGTCCGTGGAACAGATACGCGGCGCCGTCATCCTCGTCGTCCGGATCGGCTGCCTCGGCGCTGACCAGCACGTCCGAAACGCCGTCGCCGTCGATGTCGCCGTTCGCCGCAGTCGAACCGCCGGTGAAGTCGCCCTCATGCACCCCCGCGAACGACGCGTCCGCGTCGCTCGTGGTCAGGTCGCCCGACGTGATGGGGCCGTAGAACACATACGCCGCACCCGTCAGAGAAGCGGTGCCGGGCGCACCCACCATCAGGTCGACGATCCCATCGTCGTTCACGTCGCCCGCGGCCGGGGACCAGCCGACACCGTTGTTCGGTTCCCCGGCGATCGTGGCCGAGGCGATCTCGTCCACCGGATGGGTGCCGGTGATCGGACCCAGCACGACGTACACGCCGCCCGCGGCAGTCGACTCTTTGTTCATTCCGCTGGTGACGACCAGGTCGTCGTAGCCGTCGCCGTCTTGATCCCCGATTCCCCGGAGATCGAATCCGACGCCGTCATCGTCGGACGCGTTCGTGATGTCCGCCGACACGGTGGCCGGTTCGACCGTCCCGGAAATGGGTCCGTAGTACAAGAACGCGCCGAGGCCGTTGCCCGCGTAATCAGCCATGCCGACAGCAAGGTCGCCGATCCCGTCGCCATTCATGTCACCGGCGGAGGTCGTGTCGTACCCCAGGAGCGTTTCGGCTGCGCCTTCGAGGTGCGCATCGGCGTCATCGGGATCGATGTCGCCGGTGTAGCGGCAGCTCTGCGCCTCCCCGTCACAGTCCTCGTCTACAGAGTCGCCGCACACCTCGGCGGCGCCGGGGTGCGCCGCCGCGTCCAGATCATCGCAGTCGTCCCCGTTGGTCACCTGGCCCGCGAGCGGGTCGCACGATGATGTCGGCGCGCCCGTGCCGTAGCCGTCCGCGTCGTCGTCGGCGAAGTAGTCGGCCGCATCCGTCGCGCCGACATCGACGCCGTCGACGCAATCGTTGTCGACGCCGTCGCACACCTCCTCGGCTCCCGGATGGATCGAGGGGTCGTCGTCGTCGCAGTCCGTGCCGACGTCGTACCCGTCCCTGTCGGCGTCCTCGCCTGCCGCGCTGCTGTCGTCCGGTCCGCTCGGGCCGTCGGCCTTGCCTGTACAGCCAACGAGCGCGAATCCCAACAACATCGAATGGACTTTCATCGGGTCTCCCAAAGCGCGTCTCACGACATCCATGCCTTTGTGCACCTACGCCGCCGGACCGTACCTGGCCGCACGGGCGCGTGCCGTTGTGATCCGCAGCGAGGACGCACGCTGTCACGCGCACTCGGCCGGAGCGGCCCTCCGATGTGGCCCGGTCGTGCGCACGGCGACGTGCTGGTGGGAGCGCCTCTTGTTCCACCGTGCCGGGAGCGACGATGGCGCGGCCTTCCTCTACCTCGGGGGCCCCGGACTCTGAGGTGCCCGCTGCCCATCAGCTGCCACACCTCTCAGTAGTCGCTGCAAGAATCCGCCACGACGACGAGCGTGACCGGCACCGTTTGCCGCTGCCTGCCCGCGCCAACCGACAAGTCGAGCGTGTACGTGCCGAGCTCGGTATCGGTCGGGATTTCGACGGCAACGTACGCCAGCGAATAGACGCCGTCGCTGGAGTCTGGCGGGATGGGCAGACCGCCGCCCCACGTCGTGCTGCCGATGGGAACGTTGCGCAGGGTAGCGTTCAGGCTGCGCGTCCAGTCGCCGTCGATCCAGATGCCGTAGTAAGCGATCGTGTTCGGATACCGCCCGTTGTCGATGTCGAGGCAAACCACCTGATCGTTGTCGACCAACTCCCACGTGGCAGCAACGGCGGTGCCGCCTGTGAAGGGGAGCACACCCGCTGCAAGAGAAGCTGGGAGGAGCACGTGCCGAAGTGTGGTTTTCATCCTGGGTGTGTAGCCGCCAATTACCGCTTTGCAAGCGTGATTTCGTGACCGAGCTCAGAGCACCCCGCCGTACCAGAGCGTGACCACGCCAGTTCCCCAGTACGTGTACTCGCCGGGACGTGACGACACCGCGAGCTCCGTCGCGCCGTCGCCGTCGAGGTCGCCGGTGTACCGGACGAACGAGCCGGCGTACTCGTCGGATTCGCCCAGGATGCGGAACCCTGCGTCGTCCTCCGTGAGCACGCCGCCCGACACGGGCCCGTAGTAGACGAACGCTGCGCCCGCCCCCTTGTCGTAGTACGGAGCGCCGACGACGACGTCGTCCGCACCGTCGGCGTCGAAGTCGCCGTCCGTGTCCACCTCCTCGCCGAACAGATCCGCGATGTCCTTCCCCGCGATCGTCGTCATCGCGTCCTTCGTCGGGTCGAGCATCGAGGTTGCGGTTGCCGTGGGTCCGCTGACGATCCAGGCCACTCCCGGCTTGCCCACCAGCTGCGCTGTGATGGTGAGATCGTCGAATCCGTCGTCATCGAGGTCGCCGGCCGGCGCGGCCTGGACGTCGGAGGGATACCAAGACGCGCCCGCAGGACGAGGCATCCACATGTCACTGTCCTCGGTCGCGAGATTCGTGTCGACCGGGCCGCGGACGAGCCCGACGGTTCCCTCGTTCTCCATGACGAACACCAGCTCGTGGATGCCGTCGCCGTCGAGATCGCCGGCCGCGCTCAACCTTCCTCCCGGGAATGCTTCTTTCACACCGCCCGAGATCGTGACCTTGCCGTCGTCGGTCGTGAGATCGTCGGGCGGCAACGGCCCGAGAAAGACGAAGATGTCGCCCAGATGCCCGCGAGACCAGGGTGCGGAGATCACGACGTCGTCGATCCCGTCGCCGTCCACGTCTCCGCTCGAGGAGCCCCACCCGAAGAAGTCGTCCTCCGCGACGCCGGAGATCGTCGTCGAGGCGACGGAGTCCGAGGTCATCGCTCCGGTGAGCGGTCCCGACATCAAGTACACGCGGCCCGTGTAGTGAGACCAATCGAATGCCGACACCGCAATGTCCGCGTACCCGTCGCCAGCCTGGTCCTCGATTCCTCGGACGACCCAGCCATGATGGTCGTCGACCCCCACTCCGCTCAGTGCAGCGGCGGCGTCATCGGTGGCCGTGCTCGTGACGGGCCCGAGAAACAAGTAGGCATGCTCACTCGTGGTTCCCACGAGGAGGTCGCCGACGCCGTCCCCGTCGACGTCGCCCGCGCCGGCGAGGTCGACGCCGAAGCAGGTCTCGACCGATTCGTCCGACACGAGGAGGGCATCCGCACTGGAGGTCGCCGCCTCGCCCTCCCACGCGCAGTTGGTGGCGGCGTCGCAGTCGTTGTCGACCAGGTCGCCACACACCTCTGGCGCGCCCGGATGCGCGCTCTCGGCCGCGTCGTCGCAGTCGCCGCCCACGGCCGTGTGGCCCGCTCCCGCGTCGCAGTACGCGACGTCCGTCCCGTCCTGTCCGAACCCGTCGCCATCGGAGTCGGTGTAGAAGTGACTCTTCGTCGTCTCGTCGGTGCTGTCGTCGTCGTCGTCCGCGAGGGAATCGCAGTCCTCGTCCGTGTCGAGGTCGTCGCAGACCTCGGCGGCGTCCGGGTTCACGTCCGCGCGGGAGTCGTCGCAATCGCCCCCGTTCGACGCGGCGCCGCTCGACGGTGCGCAACCCACGGTCGAGGCGCCGGCGCCGAAGCCGTCGTCGTCCGCGTCGCCCCAGTACTCGGCTGCGTCGACCGCATCGGGACCGTCCGCGGTGCCGTCGCAGTCGTTGTCGATGCCGTCGCACTGTTCCGTCGCTCCCGGATGGACGGCTCCATCCGCGTCGTCGCAATCGTCCGCCGCGTACCCGTCGCGGTCCGCATCGGTTGCGGGCGCCCGTTCGCCGGAGTGTTCGGTCGCACCGCAACCCGTCATCCACACGACCACCATCGCGCCGGTACGCATCGCGACTCCTGACTTGGACGGACGGAAGCTTAGCCCCAGCGCGTCCGAACCGCGCGGTTCACGGCTTCCACACCCCGTCGCCATCGCCATCCACGAACACCGGGTTCGTGAACCCGATCGGCAGGTACTCGGGGACGACCAACGCGTACGCGCCGAGCACTTTGGCGGCCTCCGGGTAGTCCTGGTCGACCGGCCATCCCGCCTCTGCAATGACCCACTGGTCCGCGTCCGTGGTCGCGACAGGGAAGGACGTGGAGAGATCGAGCGTGCCGTCTTCGTTGCGGTCCGCGTCGGTCAGCTCGCGGGTCGCGACGACTTCGCCGTTCACGACGAGTCGGATCTGCGGGACCGGGACCCAATCGGCGGCCCGCACGCGCACGTTGGCCGTCAACGCACCGGTCGGATGGACGACGTCGCCGAGCTCACCGGTCACGGTCCCGTCGCTCAGAGTCATGTCGACGAGCGGTCCGGTCGTCACCGTGATCTGCCCCGCCTTCACCGCGTCGATCCAGCACGTGATCAACGCTTCGCGCGCCGCGTCGTCGTTCCCGCTGCGTGCGCAGGGCGCCACGTTCCTCGGGTACCCAGCCCACTCCGTCGTCAGCGCGTGGCTGTCGCTGTTGCCCGTGCCCGTGATCCGGCGCCCCCACCCCAGGAGCGTGAACCAATCCTGCCGGACCCAAGTGTAGAGCGGCCAAGACCCACGGTTCATGATCTCGAGCGCGTCGAAGTCCATCCCCGTCATGCCCCCCGAGGCCGCCGCCATCCACGCGTTCGCGCCGAGCGCGAAGCCCGCCGCGGAATCGAACCCCAACGCGTTGAACAGATCGGCGTGGTCCTCCACCGGCGCCGATGGTTCCTGCTGCATGCCGCGCGGGTGGTTCAGCTCGAGGACGCCTTCCTTCTGCGGGTTGTACGCGACCTGCGCGTCGTGGAGCGTGTCGAGGAACTCGCCGAGGGTCGGGGTGGTGTCGGGGTACTGGGCCGCTGGATCGAGCGGGAAGGCGTTCATGTGGCCGTCGCCGGGCTCCGGAAGGCTGCTCGGGCCCTTCGTCGCCGACGGGTGATCCACGTAGAGCGAGATCTCCACCGCGCAGACCGACACGAGCCGCGCATCCGGTCCCGCCACGAGGTCGATCTCCTCTTCGAGATCGTGGATCACCTCGTGGTCGGTGATGGCCACGAGGTCGAGGCCGGTCGCGAGGAGCGACTGCACGCGGATGTGTTGGTTCAGCCCGCTGTCGCCACTCGTCGCGGTGTGCACGTGGAAGTCGGCGCTCGATGTGTTCGTGTCGAACGCGTCGTCCACGACGAAATCGATCTCGCGATCGCCGTCGATATGGACCGCCTGGCGATCGATCGTCTGGAGCGGCCCGCGCGTGGCGATCAGATCGTAGTCGCCGGTGTCGAGCCAGACCGAGGTCGCACCGCCCGGCACCAGGAACGTGTGCACCTCGTCGTCGCGCAGCGCGGGATCGACCGCGACGGCGTCGGGCGCCTGGAGCGGGTAGGGCGCGCCGTTCGACAGGACGACGACACGCGCGTCGACGGGAGCACCGGCCGCGTCGCGTACGTTGACCTGCACGCGATTCGGCGGACGCTCGATCGCGAAGCGCGCCGCTTGCCACGCGACGTGTCCGCTCGGGTCTTCCAACCGCGCGGTGATGACGTGCGGCCCGTTCTCGAGACCGGCGATTTCGCCGTAGGCCAGGTAGTCCCTCCCGTCGCCGGCAAAGGCCGGCACGTTGCGCTGCACCGCGAGCGGGTCGGTCGTCTCGACGCAGTCGATGAAGGTCCGGACGTCCTTCCAATGCTCGTCGTCGGGGAACAGGAGCATCACGGGAATCCACGGGCTCGTCGTGATCACTGCGCCATCCGACGGGCTCACGAACTCGTCCATCGGGTAGGGCGGATCGAGATCGCAGGGAAACTCCGGCTCGGGCAGTCCCGGAGGCATGGCCGAATGGAGCAAGTCCTCCGACGGCGTGGTTTCGTCGGGGTGGCAGGCAAGGAAAAGGAGAGGAAGGATCAAGCGACTCCGATAATGCCAGCCGACGGCCGAGACAAGAACGGCCGCCCGTGTCGCACACGAATCCGAGCGCGGCTACGCCCGGCTGACGCCAACCATGCCCAGCAACGCGCGCCAGACCGTTCCCCGCGCACGCGTCGCATGCATCGGCGGGGGCGCGGTCGCCGGCATTTCTTCCGGCAGGAGGACGCGGGAGATGGGCGTCAGCCACTCGCACTCACGACACCCGCAAATCCCTTTGTACCCAATGACGCCCGCCGAGGTGTCCACGCGGTACCCCCATGCGTTCGAGCAGTGATCCGCGATCACGTCGCGTGTTTCGAGCACGAGTCTGCGGGCGGAGTCTGGATCGTCGGAGGCGAGCGCGCTGCGGACATCATCGGCGGTGAGGCGGTGCATGGCACCTCCAACGAGGGGGGGGTTGGCGCGCGCCGAGTGTAGCGCAAGCCTCGATCGGGCGTCACGCGCCGGGCTCGTCGTCCGGCAGGTCCAGCGCTTCGAGTGTGGCCCCGAGCGGAAACTCGCGGCTCGGCTCGGGCCAGGTCTCCACCCGGCAGAACGAGACCAGCGGCTGGACATCCACCACGCGAATGCGCCCCATCTCGATGCGCGGGCGCACGCCCAACGTGCGTCGTGTGCGTCCGTCCGTTTGCGTGAAGGGTTGACCGCCGACGAAATCCGGATGGAAGACAGCGAAGCTCATGCCCGGCACGGTCCCGACATTGGATCCAAGATCGATGGCAACGATGCCGGTGTCCTTGTGGTGCTCGAGCACGCGTCCGTGGCGCTTCAGGATGTCGTCGTAGTGACAGACCGTGTTCCGACCCGCTGCCTTGGCGCAGGCGAGCGCCGTGTCGGCAGCCACGCGGAGCGCTTCGATCGTTGCGTCGAGATCGGTTGTGGACCAAGCGACGCTGGGCGATGACGAGACGCCCAGGCTGATCGTGACCTTCCGTTCTTCGGGCAGCGGCGCATCCACGCCGGCGAGCTGACGCAACACGTACTCCCGCGTGAGCTCGTCGTTCGACGGTGTGGGCGTCCGGTCGAACTCGAAACGGATCGAGTTGGCAATGTGCAGCATCTCGTCCTTCGTTTCCAGCCGACCCAGGAACATGACGGAGAACTCTTCCCCGCCAGGTCGACTGACCGCGTAGGACAGCCCGCGTTTTTCGGCGAGTGTGCTCACGATCAGCTCGAGCTTGTCGGCCACGCATTGGAGCGTGACGTCTCCATACGCGTGTCCGTAGCTGTCGTTGATCTGCTTGAAGTGATCCACGTCCACCGCGATCACCATCAGCGATTGCGTCGTGCTCTGCTCAGTGCTCCGCCCGATGCGCATGGCATCGCGGGCGATCCGAACGAAGCTCACCGCATCCGAGAGGCCCGTCAGTTGATCGTGGGTGGCTTCGAACTCCCAGCGCGCACTGATGAGGCGCGCGTTCAAGCGCGTCTGGAACCGCGTCAGCTGCGGCTTGCCCGCCGGCGGCGTGAACACCGCAGCCACGACCGCTTCGAGCTCCGTCGGGAAGTACACGGGCCCTTCCGAATTGGGCGCGGTCCATTCGCCGGTCTGGTGCGCCTCGTGAAGGGGAGCGAGACGCTCGTCGTCGTCCACGAGCGCCTTGTCGGCTTCGTCGTACCAGCGGGAGCCGGACAGACGGAACACCTCGAGGCCCGTGCACTCCGCTTCGAGGTCCGGATCCGAGAGGATCCTCTCGAAGATGAACTTGAACTTCTTCAGTTGCAAGCGTGTCATCCCGACGCCGCGCGCAGTACCGTTTCCCCTGAATCGGTGCTGCTTCCGGGCGACTTCGGCGACCATTCTATCGGGATTGCCGGTCGTTCCATGGGCAACGCGCGCGCGAGCCAACCGTCACCGAGACGACACCCGAACGTGGCTCAGGGCGAACCACCGCCGAACAGCACGAACGCTTCTCCCGCGTCATCCACGTCGTCGACGTCCGCCCCGTACGCTCCGACCGCCAAGTCCGGGTAGCCATCGGCGTTCAGATCCGAGCCGCCCTGCATGCCGGGGCCGAAACCGCCCCAACCCAGCAGGCTGCGGCCGAGGCCATAGTCGCCTTCGATTCGATCTGCCTCCACCCCCAGGTCGTGCGTGCCTGCATCGATGGGCTCGGCCAGCAGGTAGAGTCCTCCTTGTTCGCACTTGCGGCCGCCGGGCCCACACGAAAGCCCCTTCGGCGCCGTGATCGTCAGCGTGGGATCGGAAAACACCACCGCACCGCTCCCGTCGCCACTCCAGTCTCCGATCGGAGTGGCCCAGAGGAGAAATGGGTCTTCGTCGGACGCCGACGAGTAGAACGAGACCGAGGACGCTTCAAGGAGCCCGAGGACGGGCTCGGTTCCGAACGGGCCCAGGACGCTCCAGATGGTTGCGCCCCCCGTCGACTCGCTCTTCGCGAACGCGACGTCGCGGTACCCATCCCCGTCGATGTCGTCCAAGCGAGACACGACCATGTTGTCCGTGCTCGAGTCCAGGTCGTACCGCACGGTGACGCCGACATCGCGCGGATGCGCCGTGCCATCCACGTGATCGATCACGAGATACGCGGCAACGCCGTCCACGCTACCGGAGACGTCGGGCGCATTGGTGACGCTGAAATCCTCCAGGCCGTCGCCGTCGAGGTCGCCGAGCGCCGTGACACCGTGGCCGATGTGTTCAGAATCGACGTCGCCCTCGAGGACTTGATCCGCGTCGGTCAGCGAGTCCTCTTCCGCTGGTCCCGAGAGAACGTAGACGATGCCCCGCTGACTCCCACCATTGGGACTGCCCGGTGCGGCGATGACGAGGTCCGATACGCTGTCGCCGTCGACGTCGCCTGGGGCGGCGCAGATTCCCAGCCCGTCTTCCTCGGTCGCCGACGCAAACGCTTGGACACCGAGCGTCAAGTCGATCGTTCCCGCAATCGGCCCACGCACGACGTATACATGGCCGATGGTGCTCCATGGGTGGCAGACGAGCAGGTCGTCGCTGCCGTCCGTGTCGAGATCCCCGGCGCGGAACACTGCGCTCGGGCCGGCATCGGGCTCTCCATAGAGCAACGCAGTGGCCGCGGTGTCGTCCACGAACGCGTCCGTCGCACCGAGGGGTCCGCGAAAGAGGGAGACTTTGCCAGAGCGCGCGGAGTCCGCGACGCTGACGGCGTCACCGCCGATGGCGAGATCCGGGGAACCGTCGCCGTCGTAATCGCCTGGCGCGACGCTCACGCCCATCGCGGTGTCGGCGTACGTCCCGGCGACACGCCACGTCGGAAGATCCGCCGCCGCGGTGATCGATGTGTTCCCGTCGCAGGTGTCGTCGGCGCCATCGGTGAGACTGGGTGGTGCGCCTTCGTAGGCGTGGCCGTGCAGATCGTCGCAGTCGTCGCTCGAAGCGGCGTACCCATCCGGCGCAGCGCACGCGTCGCTCGCGACGCTGGGATCCCCGTGCCCGTCACCATCGGCGTCCCGGTACCAGGGCCCACCGGACAAACCTTCGTCGACATCGATGTCGCAATCGTTGTCCACCGCGTCGCATACCTCCGCGGCGTCGGGATGGATGTCTGGATCCAGGTCGTTGCAGTCACCGGCGTTCCCGCTGAAGCCCGGGGGGGCGTCGCACGCGACACCCCATTCGTCGGGGTCGCCATAGTCGTCGCCGTCCACGTCGGCGTACCAGGTGGACGCGTCCGTCACGTCGTCGTCGATCGAGAAATCGCAGTCGTCGTCGACCCCGTTGCAGATCTCCGGCGCGTCGGGGTGCGCGTCGGGATCGCTGTCGTCGCAGTCATCCCCGACGACCGCGTAGCCCTGGGGCAGGGCACATGCGGTCACACTCGCGGTTCTCGAGCCGTGTCCGTCTCCGTCCGTGTCCGCGTAGAACGTCTCGGTACATGGGTCACCACGCTCTGAGTCGCCGGCGCAACCAGAGAACAGGGTGAGGTAGAGAGCGGTCGAAGGATTCATCGAGGCCTGGTGGGAACTCCTAGCTGTGGGGCGGAACAGCGGGAACGCCAGGTGCTTGCGATCTCGATCGCGACGCCGGCACTGCACGTGGCGTCGAACCTGGGATGCGCGCCGGGGTTAGGCGACAGCGGCCACCACGGAGGCACATTGGCACTCGACTTCTACTTCGGTTCCGGCTCGCAGTACGCGTGGCGCGTGTGGCTCGCGCTCGAGCACAAGGGGGTGCCGTACACGGCCCACCGGATGCACTTCGACAAGGGCGATCTCCGGACGCCGGCCTACCTCGCGATCAATCCGCGCGGTCGCGTCCCCGCGATCGTCGACGACGGATTCGCGCTGTTCGAGTCGAGCGCCATCGTCGCGTACCTCGAAGACAAGTACCCGACGCCAGCGCTCTTCCCGAAGGACATCCGCAAGCGCGCAATCGCCCGTCGCATCGCTGCCGAGGTCGACACGGACCTCGCGGTGCCGAACGAAGCGCTCCTCGACGCCACCCTCTTCTCGCGCGAGCCCGCCCCGGCCGAGGTCGTCGCCGCCGCGAAGGAGGGGCTCGCGAAGGAGCTCGCGCGCTTCGAGTCGTACCTCGAGGGCGACACGTTCGTGGGCGAGCTCACGGTCGCGGAGATCACGATCTACCCGTTCCTCCGCTTCCTCGATCGCATCCAGGAGCGCCAACCGCAGCACGGCGCGGGAGCGCTCATCGGACCGAAGCTCCGCCAGCTCATGCGGCGGGTCGAAGCGCTCCCGTACTACGACAAGACGTTCCCGCCGCACTGGCGCGGGTGAGTGGCCGAGACGAACTCGCCCTGGCGTCGTCGACCGTCAAGAGACGAGGCGGAGGAGCGCGCGCGCCTTCGCCACGCGCTCGGATTCGCGTTGCGCGGCTGCCTCGTCGTCCCGCCTCTGCTTCGCGGCCCGACGGCGCTCCTTCTGGACCTCGTTCATTTCCTTGCGACGGACCTTTTGCGCCGCCTGGAACGCGAGGAAGCGAGGGTCGCTCCTCCGCCGCTCCTTGGCCGCTTGGTAGGCCGCTTTCCTTGCGAGACGCGCAGCTTCTTTTCGGGTGATGCGTTGCTCGTCGTCATGCATGGGAAACTCCTGGTCGATCCGATCGTATACTGATCGTCCGTTCAGTGCAATCGCGGACTCCTGCGGGCGCGACTGGTCGGCGGCGCTCCATGGACGATCGCGGCCGCGGTGGCTACGGCATTTCTTTCGTTCGCGGAGGCCCCCATGAGGATGCGCTTGCTATTCGTGTTGACCGCCCTTGCCGGATGCAACGACAAAGGGGACGACAGCAGCGGAAACGGGGACGGGAACGGAAGCGGCACCGACGACAGCACGCCCTCCGCGGAGGATGCGGACAACGACGGCTTCGACGTCACCGAGGATTGCAACGACGCGGACCCGGCGATCAACCCGGACGCGACGGAGATCTGCGACGGCGTCGACAACGACTGCGTCGACGGCGTCGACGTCAACGCGACCGATGCGACGGACTACTACGCGGATGGGGACGGGGACACCTACGGGGCCGGCAAGGCGACGGCGTCGTGCGAGGTCGTGAAGGGCCAGGTCACGAACGACGAGGACTGCGACGACACACGCGCAGACGTGAATCCGGACGGGCAGGAGGTCTGTGACGACGCCGGCGCCGACGAAGACTGCGACCTGCTCGTCGACGATGATGATTCGAGTCTCGATCCGAAGAGCGCCACGACCCTCTACGCCGACACCGACGCGGACACGTACGGAGATCCGGGCGCCACCATCCTCTCGTGCGACAGCGCGCTCGCGGGGTACACCGCGGACGCGACCGACTGCGACGACACGACGAACACCGTGAACCCGAGCGTCGCGGAGGTCTGCGGCGACGAGATCGACAACAACTGCGACGGCAACGGATGCGGCTGGTCCGGCTCCGCGGACACCACCGAAGCCGACGCGAAAATCATCGGCTCGACGGACTACATCCAGTTCGGAACCGACGTGGCGCGCGCCGGCGACGTCAACGGCGACGGCGCCGAGGATCTGATCATCGGCGGCTACTCGTTCACCGCGTACGTGATCGCCGGGCCCGTGAGCGGCACGACGTACTCGGACGACGCGATTGCGCAGCTCACCACGGTCATGGGCAAAGACCTGAACGGCTTCGCGAATTTCGGCCTCGGGGATCAGGACGCTGACGGCTACGACGACTTCCTCGTCGCTGCGTACAACTACAACTACGGCAACGGCCGCGAGTACGTGGTACTCGGACCGGTCACCGGCTCCGACACGTCCGAAGCGTTCGCGTCCGCGATCCTCGAGGGCGACGGCGTGACGGGAAGCTATGGACCGAACTTCGGCTACCACCCGACCGCCGGAGACTTGAACGGCGACGGCGTCGTCGACATCATGGTCGGAGAGCCCGGCGGGTTCGGCGACACGGGTGGTGTCTACTTCTACTTCGGGCCGATCACGAGCGGAACGCTCACGACGGCGGACGCGAACGTCGGCATCGCAGGAATCAACTTCGGCGACTACACCGGATTCTCGAACTCGGCGAACGGCGACGTGAACGGCGACGGCATCGACGATGCGCTGATCGGCTCCGAATGGACGGACTACGCGGATACCGACGACGGTGCCGCCTACCTCTTCTACGGCCCGATCAGCGGCGTCACCTCCGTGAAGGAGGCCGACGTGACGTTCTTCGGCGCCGACGGTGGTCACGCCCTCGGCTACTACACCGCGCTCGACGGGGACGTGGACGGCGACGGGATCGATGACGTCGGTATCGCGGCTCCGGACAACACGTACAGCACGCCCGGCGACACGTGGATGTTCTACGCGGACACGCTGTCCTCGGGAAGCGAGCTCGACGTGGCCAAGGCGAATGCGCAGATGACGGGCGAAGCAGGGGGCGATCACTTCGGGGACTCCATGGACCTCGGCGGCGACCTGAACGCCGACGGGTTCGCGGACGTGGCGGTCGCGGCCCCCAACGCGACCAGCGGCGGTGGCAGCGCGTACGTGTTCCAAGGACCCGTGACGGGTGCCGTCGACGCGAAGGCCGCCGACTTCATGATCGCCGGCTCGGGCGTCGAACGGGTCGGAAGCTGCGTGACGTTCGTCGGGGGCGGGACCGACGATTACGACGACCTCGCCGTGGCAGCGTGGGGCACCGGGGCCGGCGGCATGTACCGGGGCGCCGTCACGTTCTGGTTCGGCGGCGGGCTCTAGGCACGAGCGACGCGGCCTCGTGCGAACCGTGGACGGCCGCAGCCGCGATGGCTACGACCTCTGTTTCGCCTGGAGGCCGCAATGAGGATGCACGCTCTTTTCTTGGTGACCGCCCTTGCTGCATGCAACGACAAGGGAGACGACAGCAACGGGAACGGTACCGGTGACGGAAACGGTGACGGCGGCGGGACGGACGACAGCAGCACGCCCTCCGCGGAGGATGCGGACAACGACGGATTCGACGTCACCGAGGACTGCAACGACGCGGACCCGGCGATCAATCCCGACGCGACGGAGATCTGCGACGGCGTCGACAACGACTGCGTCGACGGCGTGGACGTCAATGCGACCGACGCGACGGACTACTACGTGGATGGGGACGGGGACACCTACGGGGCCGGCAAGGCGACGGCGTCGTGCGAGGTCGTGAAGGGCCAGGTCACGAACGACGAGGACTGCGACGACACACGCGCAGACGTGAATCCGGACGGGCAGGAGGTCTGTGACGACGCCGGCGCCGACGAAGACTGCGACCTGCTCGTCGACGATGATGATTCGAGTCTCGATCCGAAGAGCGCCACGACCCTCTACGCCGACACCGACGCGGACACGTACGGAGATCCGGGCGCCACCATCCTCTCGTGCGACAGCGCGCTCGCGGGGTACACGCCGGATGCGAGCGACTGCGACGACACGACGAACACCGTGAACCCGAGCGTCGCGGAAGTCTGCGGCGACGAGATCGACAACAACTGCGACGGCAACGGATGCGGCTGGGCCGGCTCCGCAGCCACCACCGATGCGAACGCGACCATCCTGGGTGCCACCGACTACATCTCCCTCGGGAGCGACGTGGCCCGCGCCGGCGACGTCAACGGGGATGGTGCCGAGGACCTGATCGTCGGCAGCGGCTCGTTCACCGCGTACCTGATGGCGGGGCCGATCTCGGGGTCACTGGACTCCGACGACGCGATCGCACAGTTCACCACCGTCATGGCGAAGGACTACAACGGGTACGAGAACGTCGGGGTCGGTGACCAGGACGGGGACCGCTACGGTGACTTCCTCGTCGGTGCGTACACGTACGGCTACGGCGCAGGTCGCGCGTACGTGATGCTGGGACCGGTGACGGGCACGGACACGTCCGAGGCCCAGGCTTCGGCCATCATCGACGGCGACGCCGTGACGCCGACCTCGTCGCCCCTCTTCGGATACCAACCCACCTCGGGTGACGTGACCGGTGATGGTGTCGTGGACATCATGCTCGGCGAGCCCGGGGGGTTCGGCGGGGCGGGCGGCGTCTACTTCTTCTACGGACCGATCACGAGCGGATCGCTCACGACGTCGGACGCGAATGTGGGCATCTCGGGGGTCAACGCCGGCGACTGGGCCGGCTCGACGAACTCCGCAGACGGCGACGTGGACGGGGACGGGATCAACGATGCCCTGATCGGCGCAGAGTACGCGGACTACGACGACGTCGACGACGGCGCCGTGTACCTCTTCTACGGTCCGATCAGCAGTGTGACCTCCGTGACGGATGCGGATGTGGTCATCCACGGCGCCGACGCGGGCCACAGCCTCGGGTCGAGCAGCGCGCTCGATGGCGACGTCGACGGAGATGGGATCGACGACGTCGGAGTCGGAGCTCCGGATTCGACCTACTCCACGGGCGGCGACACGTGGATGTTCTACGCCGATACGCTCTCGTCGGGATCCGATCTCGACGTGGCCAAGGCCAACGCGCAGATGACAGGGGACACCGGCGGCGATCGCTTCGGGAGCGCGATGGACTTCGGCGGCGATCTCAACGCCGACGGGTTCGCGGATGTCGCCGTCGCCGCGCCCAACGTCGGTGCCTCTGGTGGCGCCTCGTACGTGTTCGACGGGCCCGTGTCGGGTGCCGTCGCGGCGACGGCCGCCGACTTCACGGTCACCGGCTCGGGCGTCGAAACGGCTGGCAGCTGCGTGTCGTTCGTCGGGGACGTCGGGAGCGACGGGTACGACGACCTGGCCGTGGGAGCGTGGGGCACCGGTGCCGGAGGGAGCTACAAAGGTGCCGTCCGGTTCTTCTTCGGCGGCGGGCTCTAAGGCCGTCCGTCAGACCGGACGCGCTTCGAGGATGCTGACGTTCGGACCGGCGGGAATGATCCGGCTCAACTGGAACCCCGCCCCGTCCAGCAGCGCGCGGAACTCCGCCGCGGTGCGTTCGCGGCCGCCCGTCATGGCGAGCATGTTGAGGTCGAGCAACTTCCCGGGAGCGCCCGTCCCGTTGCCCTCTTCGATCAACGACTCGATCACCAGGACGCGGCCGTGCGACGGGATCACCTTCCGGATGTTCGAGAGGATGGCGGTGGACTGCGCGTCGTCCCAATCGTGGAGCACCCACTTGAGCGCGTAGGCGTCGCCGCCGGCGATGACCGAGTCGAAGAAGCTCCCGCCGACGACTTCGACGCGCGCCTCGAGCCCCTGCGTCGAGAGATAGTCGCGCGCACGTGCCACGACCGTGGGCATGTCGAACACGATCGCCTTCAGCGTGGGCTGCTTCTTCAGGATCGCCGCGACGAGCGCACCCGTCCCGCCGCCGACGTCGACGAGCGTTCCGACGGACGAGAAGTCGTACGCTGCGGCGACCGCACCGGAGGAGACCGCGGTGTAGCTCGTCATCGCTGCGTCGAACGCTGCGCCCGCATCGGAGTCGATCTTCACGTACTCGAAGATCTCGCTCCCGAAGACCTTCCGGAACGCCGTCTCACCGGTCCGGACACTGTGCGCGAGCTCGGGCCAGGCGTGCAGGTGGAGGATGCCCGTCATGAGCGCCAGGCCGTGCATCGAGCCGGGCACGTCGGAGCGCAGGGCCGAGGACAGCGGCGTGTGGACGAACGATCCTTCGGAGGTCTCGGCGAAGATCCCGGCCCCGGCGAGCGCGCGAAGCAGCCGGTAGAGCGCACCGACATCGGCGTGGACGGCGACGGCGATGTCTTCGGTCGAGGTCGGCGTGTCGCGCACCTGGTCGGCGAGCCCCAGCCGGGCGGCGGTGCAGATCGCCGTGGACAGCCAGTACCCGTTGATCATCTGGGAGAGGATCGCCTGCGGCGGGAGCGCGGGAGTTTCGTGGGACATCTTGCCTCCGGATCGGTGTCCGGAGGATGACCCGCTCGCAGCCTTTCCGGACCTGCCGATCGGTGCAGGCCCGCCATGCGATAGTGCAGGAGCGTGAAGGACTGGAACGATCTCCGGCATTTCCTCGCGATCTGGCGCGCGCGTACGCTGGCGGGCGCCGCGCGCGAGCTGCGGGTCGACCAGACGACGGTCGGCCGCCGGCTGACCGCGCTCGAGGATGCGCTCGGTGGGCCGCTGTTCGAGCGGACACCGGACGGGCTCGTTCCGACCGCTCTGGCCGCGCAGCTGGTCGAGAGGGCGCAAGCGGCCGAGCAAGCGATGATCGACGTCGAGCGAATCGCCGCGAGCGGCGGCGGGCGGCTCGAAGGCGAGGTGCGACTCGCGACGACGGAAGCCTTCGCGATCTGCTTCGTACTTCCCGAGCTGGCTGCGCTCCACGCGGAGCATCCCGGCATCGCGCTCCATCTCGTCACGAGCGCTCGAGCATCGAATCTTCTCCGGAGCGAGGCGGACGTCGCGCTTCGCGTAGGGCCACGGCCCGAGCAGCAGTCGCTCGTCGTGCGCAAGATCGGGACCTTGCATTGGTCCGTCTACGGGAGCGCTTCGTACCTCGAGGCGCATCCCTGGCAGGGGTCTCTCGATCAGCACGACGTCGTGGCGTTCGACGAAACGCTCGCACACATCCCGGCGGCGCAGTGGCTTGCGGGTGCGAGCGCGCGCGCGCGAGTCACCGTGCGCATGACGAGCCCGCTCACGGGTGCGGCGGCGGTACGAAGCGGGTGGGGCCTCGCGGTGCTGCCGGATTTCGTCGCGCGACCGGACGGTGCTCTGATCCGTCTGTCGTCGGAATCGGTGGCGAGCGACGACGTGTGGATCGCCGTCCATCCCGATCTGCAACACACCCCACGGATCCGCGCGGTGATCGAATACCTCGTGGACGCGGCGCACCGGGCAGGGGTCGTGGCCTCGCTCGCGCGTTGACGTACCGTCGGTCAACGCGCGTCATTCGAGGAGACGAACCTCGTCGCCGACCGCGACGCGCGCCGCCCTGTGCACGAAACAGTTGAGCGCGAACGTGCCGTCGAGCTCGGCGTTCACGCGTTTCAGCACCTCGATGTCCTGCGCGCCCGTGTCGGGGTCGAACGTCGTCATGATGCAACGCTGGCGGAGATCGACGGCGCCGATGATCGCCGAGCCGAGCGCGAGCAGCCGTCCCTCCCATGACCGCTCCGCCAGACCGGGAACAGCGCCGATCACGATGTTCGGACGAAAGCGGCGACGGTCGTACCCCAGTGTCTCGATGGCGCCGTCCGTCGCTACGAGCAACGGAAGGACGTCGAACCGCTCCGGACCCGTACCAGCAACGAGGCGCGCCGTGTCACCTGCCGCCGCGCGCACGTCGGCAGCGACGTCCGGATCGCGCCACGGCCGATCGTCCACGAGCGGCTCGCCCCGGACGTCGAGGCGTGCGTGATGAGCGAGAAGCTTGGGACGGCTTCGCGCCGTCAGCACGCGCCCACGGTGGTCTTCGACGTGGACGACGCGATCGCCGACGATGCCATCCAACGTCAGCTCGCAGGCCTCGAGGCGCTCGCCGGCCATCGATTTCACCGGGTAGCGCCAGAGCTCGGCGATGTGCATCTCCGCGAACTAACTCCGATGTGTCGGTTGTCGGCGCAACCGACGCGAGCGTTGACGGATCCGATCGCGTGACATAGCGGTCGCATGTCGCCGTCACCCTCGGAGGGCTCGCTCATGCTGCTCAGCAAACGCCCGCAGTTGCTGGTTGTCCTCGCCACCACGGTCTCGCTCGCGGCTTGCAACACGAGCGAGCCACCCAAGACTCCTCCTCCTCCTCCCGCGCCCGAGGCTGCGGCGCCCGCTCCCGCGGCAGCTCCGGCGGCACCGCCGGTGATGGAGGGCGAGGTCGATATCGTCGCGTGGCCCGGGTACATCGAGCGCGGGGAGAGCGACAAGTCCTACGACTGGGTGACCGCGTTCGAGAAGGAAACCGGCTGCAAGGTCAACGTGAAGGCCGCCGGCACCTCGGACGAGATGGTCTCGCTCATGAACCAGGGCGGCTACGACCTCGTCACGGCGTCCGGTGACGCATCGCTCCGTCTGATCGCGGGCGGCAAGGTCCAGGCGATCGACGTCGCGCGCGTGAAGTCGTTCGACACGGTCGACCCGCGGCTGCAGAACGCACCGTGGCACACCGTCGGCGGCAAACACTACGGCGTTCCGTATCAGTGGGGCCCGAACGTCCTGGCGTACAACACGAAGGTCTTCAAGACGCCGCCCACGAGCTGGAGCGTCGTCTTCGACGAGCAGAAGCTGCCCGACGGCAAGTCGAACAAGGGCCGCGTGCAGGCGTACGACGGCGCCATCTACATCGCAGATGCGGCGCTCTATCTGGCGACGAAGAATCCCGAGCTGGGCATCAAGGATCCGTACGAGCTCAACGAGGCCCAGTACGCCGCAGCGATCGATCTGCTCAAGAAGCAGAAGGCGCTCGTGCACCGCTACTGGCACGACGCGACCGTGCAGATGAGCGACTTCAAGAACGAGGGCGTGGTCGCGTCGGGGACCTGGCCGTACCAGGTCAACGGTCTCCAGCTCGACAAGCAGCCGGTCGCATCCGTGATCCCCGCCGAAGGCGCCACCGGGTGGTCCGACACGACCATGATGCACTCGGAGGCGAAGCATCCGAACTGCGCGTACGCGTGGATGGAGCATTCGATCTCTCCGAAGGTGCAAGGCGACGTCGCTGCCTGGTTCGGATCCTTGCCGGCGGTGCCCACTGCCTGTGAGGGCAACGCGCTGCTGGGCGCCGAAGGCTGCAAGACGAACGGCTTCGACAGCTTCGAGAAGATCCATTTCTGGCGCACGCCGGACGGCAAGTGCAGCACGGGCGAATGCGTTCCCTACAGCCGCTGGACCCAGGACTACATCGCGATCAAGGGCGCGTGACCGCGGCGGTCGAGTTCGACGGCGTCAGCCGTACGTACGGCGACGTCAAGGCGGTGGATCGCGTGTCGTTCTCGATTCGCGACGGCGAGTTCTTCTCGATGCTCGGTCCGTCGGGGTCGGGAAAGACCACCTGCCTGCGCCTCATCGCCGGGTTCGAGGAGCCGAGCGTGGGCTCGATTCGCATCCACGGCTCGGCGGCCGCGGGCGTGCCGCCCTACGAGCGCGACGTGAACACGGTGTTCCAGGACTACGCGCTCTTCCCGCACATGGACGTGCGCGACAACGTCGCCTACGGCTTGATGGTGAAGGGCGTGGCGAAGGCGGAGCGCTACGCGCGCGCGGAGGAGGCGCTGACGATGGTCGCCCTCGACGGCTTCGGTGCGCGCAAGCCGTCGCAGCTGTCCGGCGGCCAACGCCAACGCGTCGCGCTCGCACGTGCGCTCGTGAATCGTCCGCGCGTGCTTCTGCTCGACGAGCCGCTCGGCGCGCTGGACTTGAAGCTCCGCGAGCAGATGCAGGTCGAGCTCAAGACGCTCCAGCGGCAACTCGGCATCACGTTCGTGTACGTCACGCACGACCAGGGGGAGGCGCTTTCGATGTCCGATCGCGTCGCGGTGTTCCACAACGGCCGCATCGAGCAAGTCGACACCCCGCGGCAGCTGTATACGCGACCCGCGACGCGCTTCGTCGCGACCTTCGTCGGCACGTCGAACGTGCTCGATGGGGAACACGCGAAGGTCCTCGGCGTCGCGGCCTTCTCGATCCGTCCCGAGCACGTGCGTGTGTCCCTGGAGCCGGCACGCGCGGAAGATCACACGAGCGTCTCGGGCATCGTCCGCGACGTGCAGTACCACGGCGCAACGAGTCGGGTGGAGATCGAGATCGACGGCGGCGGCCGCCTCGTGGCCAGTGTGCCGAACGACGACGACGCGGCGTTGCCAGCGGTGGGTGAGGCCGTGCACGCCTCCTGGTCGCGCGCGGCGATGGTGCCGCTCGAGGACGCGTCGTGACGAGCAACGCGGTCTACCTGCGGACGCCGCTCCGCCGGGTGGCGGGGGTGCTGTACCGTCGGAGCGGGCTGCTCCTCGCACTCCTGCTCGGGCCGCCGATCCTCTGGTTCTGTGGCGTCTACCTCGGCTCGCTGCTCGCCCTGCTCTGGCAGGGTTTCTACAGCTTCGACGACTTCTCGATGAGCGTGCTCCCGAAGCTGACGCTCGCCAACTACGGCCACATCTTCGCCCGCGCCAACTTCGACATCGTCGTGCGCACGCTGGCGATGGCGTCGGCGGTGACGGTGGCGGCCGCGACGATCGCGTTTCCGATTGCGTACTACATGGCGCGCTTCGCGTCCCCGAAGACGAAGGGGTTCTTCTACATCGGGGTGATGCTGCCGATGTGGGCCAGCTACATCGTGAAGGCGTACAGCTGGACCGTCATCCTCGCGAAGGGCGGCATCTTCTACTGGGTGCTCTCGAAGCTCCACCTGGCGGCCGCGATGGATGCGCTCCTGACCTTGCCCTTCGTCGGCGGACTGACGCTGTCGACGTCGAACCTCGGACGCTTCCTGGTGTTCACCTACATCTGGCTGCCGTTCATGGTCCTGCCGCTCCAGGCAGCGCTCGAGCGCGTGCCGCCGAACCTCGTGCAGGCGTCGATGGACCTCGGCGCGCACGGAGCGCAGACCTTCCGCTACGTGATCTGGCCGCTGGCGTTTCCGGGCGTCGTCGCGGGCTCGATCTTCACCTTCTCGCTGACGCTCGGCGACTACATCATTCCTTCGCTGGTCGGCCCGCCCGGGTTGTTCATCGGCAGCTTCGCGTACGTGCAGCAAGGAGCGGTCGGGAACATCCCGATGGCAGCGGCGTTCACCGTGGTTCCGATCGTGCTCGTCGCGATCTACCTGGCCATCGCGAAGCGTTTCGGGGCCTTCGATGCGCTCTGACGGGACTGCCGGGCTCGGCCTGAAGTCCGCCGCCTGGCTCGGGCTCGCATTCATGCACTTCCCGATCCTCGTGATCTTCGTCTACGCGTTCAACACGGAGACGAGTGCGTACAGCTTCCCGCTGCAGGGCTTCACGCTGCGCTGGTTTCGTCTGGCCCTCGGCCGCGAAGACGTCCGCGAGGCGATCGCGCTGTCGTTGAAGATTGCCGCGCTCTCCACGGCGATTGCGGCGGTCCTCGGCACGATGGCGGCGGGCGCGCTCTACCGGCGCAACTTCTTCGGCAAGGAAGGCATCACGTTGATGTTCATCCTGCCCATCGCGCTGCCCGGCATCGTCACGGGCATCGCGCTGTTGTCGGCGTACAAGATGGCGCGCATCGAGCCCGGGATCCTCACCATCGTCGCCGGGCACGCGACCTTCTGCATCGTCGTCGTCTACAACAACGTGATCGCACGACTCCGGCGCGTCTCGCAGTCGCTGCTCGAAGCCTCGATGGACCTCGGGGCCGATGGCTTCCAGACCTTCCGCTACGTCCTGTTGCCCAACATCGCGACCGCGTTGCTGGCGGGGGGCATGCTCGCGTTCGCCTTGAGCTTCGACGAGATCATCGTCACGACGTTCACCGCGGGAAGCGAGCGGACTTTGCCGATCTGGCTGCTGAACCAGCTGGGCAAGCCGCGCGACACGCCGATCACCAACGTCGTCGCGATGATGGTCATGCTCGTGACCATGCTACCGATCCTCGGCGCGTACGCGCTGACGCGGGACACCGAAGCGGTGGCCGGCAGCGGCAAATGAATTCCTCCGGAAGGAGAGCGACATGCAAACCGAGATGTTCGTGAACGGCGCGCTCGTCGAAGGGCAGGGGGAGCTCCTGCCGGTGCTCGATCCCGCTCGCGGCAGCGAGCTCTGTCGCATCGCCGAAGCAACGCCCGATCAGGTCGCAGCCGCGGTCGGGGCGGCAGAGAAGGCGCTCCCCGGCTGGTCGCATACGGCACCCAAGGATCGCGCCGCGGCGCTCCTGAAGATCGCCGATCGCATCGAAGCCAACGGGGAGGAGCTGGCGAGGCTCGAGTCGAGCAACTGCGGCAAGCCCTACACGGCGGCGCTCAATGACGAGATCCCCGCGATCGCCGACGTGTTCCGATTCTTCGCCGGCGCGGCGCGCGTCCTCGGCGGTTCCGCGGCGGCCGAGTACCTGCCGCGCCATACATCGATGATTCGCCGGGATCCGATCGGCGTCATCGCGCAGATCACGCCCTGGAACTACCCCTTGATGATGGCGGCGTGGAAGATGTCGCCTGCGCTCGCGGCGGGGAACACGCTGGTGCTCAAGCCGTCGGAGATCACCCCGCTCACATCGCTTCGCTTCTTCGAGCTGATCGGCGATCTCCTCCCGCCCGGAGTGGCCAACGTCGTGTTCGGTCGCGGCAACACCGTCGGCCAGCCGCTCGTGTCGGCGCCGGCGGTGCGGATGATCTCGCTCACCGGTTCGATCGCCACCGGACAAAAGATGCTCGAGGTCGCCGCGGCCACGCTCAAGCGCACCCACCTCGAGCTCGGGGGCAAGGCGCCGGTGATCGTCTTCGACGACGCCAACCTCGACGACGTGGTCTCCGGCATCCGTGCGTTCGGCTACTACAACGCCGGCCAGGACTGCACGGCGGCCTGCCGTATCTACGCGCAGAGCAAGAAGTACGACAACTTCGTCGCGGACCTCTCGACCGCGGTGTCGAGCCTCAAGTCGGGCACGCAGGACGAAGCCGGCGTCGAGCTCGGTCCGCTCGTATCCGCGGCGCACCGCGATCGGGTCGCGGGCTTCGTCGACCGCGCCCGTGCCGAGAAGCACCTCGAAGTCGTCACCGGCGGCAAGGCAGGATCCGGTGCAGGCTTCTTCTACGCGCCGACCGTGATCGCCGGCGCCACGCAGGACGACGAGATCGTGCGCAAGGAAGTGTTCGGACCGGTCGTGTCGGTGACGCGATTCACGGACGCCGACCAGGCGATCGCGTTCGCCAACGACAGCGACTACGGGCTCTCGTCCTCCGTGTGGACCACCGACATCAGCAAGGCGATGCGCGTGTGCGCCGAGCTCCAGTACGGCTGCACGTGGGTCAACACGCACTTCATGCTGGTGAACGAGATGCCGCACGGCGGCGTGAAGAAGTCGGGCTACGGCAAGGACATGTCGATGTACGGACTCGAGGACTACACGTCCGTGCGACACATCATGATCAAGCACTGAGCTTGCACGGAGGCCGCATGGCGCTCGATTTCTACTACGGTTCCGGCTCCCAGTACGCCTGGCGCGTATGGCTCGCGCTCGAGCACAAGCGCCTACCGTACACGGCACACCGGATGCAGTTCGACAACGGCGACCTGCGCACGCCGGCGTACCTGGCAATCAACCCGCGCGGTCGCGTGCCTGCGATCGTCGACGACGGGTTCGCGCTCTTCGAGTCGGCGGCCATCGTCGAGTACCTCGAGGACAGGTACCCGACGCCGTCGCTCCTCCCGAAGGACATCCGGGCGCGGGCCATCGCGCGGCGCATCGCCGCCGAGGTCGACGCCGACTTCGCGAAGCCGAGCCACGCGCTTCTCGACACGCTCTTCGACTCCCAAGCTCCGACGGTCGACGCAGTGGCCACGGCGAAGGGCGCGTTGGTCGAAGAGCTCGCGCGCTTCGAGTCGTACGTCCTCGAGGGCGACACGTTCGTGGGCGAGATCACGGTCGCGGAGCTCGCGATCTACCCGTTCCTCCGCTTCCTCGACCGCGTCCAACAGCGGAAGCCGGAGCACGACACGGCGGCGCTCGTACCGCCGAAGCTGCGCAACCTCATGCGGCGCGTCGAAGCGCTCCCGTACTACGACAAGACCTACCCGCCGCACTGGCGCTAGTGCGCCGCTCCGGACGGATCACGGTGCGGAGTGGCCGAAGAAGATGAAGGTCTCCCCCCTGTCGTCCTTCAGCGTCAGCAGCGCGCTCAGCATGTCGTCGCACCCGTCTCCGTTCACGTCCGCGACGGCGAACCGCCAATAGGTCCCGAGCGTCTCGCTCGGGTGGGAGCCCGCGAGCAACAAGTCGTAGTCATTGCGGTCGACTTCGGCCGGCCAATCGGCCCGGCCCCGGAAGATCCGGACGGTGCCCGCCTCGACGACCCCATCCCAGGTCTCGTAGTACGCGGGAAGGATCAGGTCATCGATGCCGTCGCCGTCGATGTCGCCGCGCGGCTTGTCGTCGACCCGCAACATCTCTTCGCCGGTCGTGCCTCGGATGCGGACATCGGCATCCTCGACGCCCAGCGTCTCGGGCCAGTCCTTCCGGCCGAACACGATGAGCACGTCGATGCTGTCGGGGGCACTCAACTCCTGCACGTAGTAGGCGAAGTCGTGGAGCCCGTCGCCGTTCAGGTCGCCGACGTCGCGCAGATTGGATGCTTCCCACCCCCAACCGGGCGCAATCACGAGCTTGGCGTCGTCCGCGGTCATGAGCCCGTCCTTTCCCGACTGCCCGAACACGACGTGAATGCCGTCGCTCACCACCGACAGATCGGTGCGCCCGTCGCTGTTCAGGTCGCCGATGGGATCGAAGACCGCGTCCTTTCCTTCGATGGAAAGATCCACGGACGTGTAGATGTCGGTATCGGTCAGGGGCTCGGACCGGCCGAAGAACACGCGGTACACGTCCCCGTGGTCCCACGCGCCGATGTCGGAGAACCCGTCCCCGTTGAAGTCCCCGATGCCTTCGAACCGCTCGCCCGCGTAGCTGTCGAACGCGTCCCCGGCGTAGAGCCACATGGCATCCGCCTTGCCCGGATAGTCGACGGTTCCGGAAAGCGCCTTCCCCGACAGAACGTGGCCCTCGCCGTTCCTCGCGTAGTCGCTGATCAGCCAGTCCGCGTAGCCGTCGCCGTCGACGTCCCCGACGGGTTCCTCCTGGTATGCATCGCTCACATCCACGAGCTCCGTCCCGTGCGCGATCACGTCGGCCTCGTCGACGGGGATGTCGCTCGCCCACATGTCCTTCGATCCGAACATCGCGTACTCGTCGGCCTCTCCATCGCCGCTCCCGAATTCGCTGATCCCGGCGTCGTCGATTCCGTCGCCGTTCAGGTCGCCCAACGCGCGCGTGTTGCAGAGATGCTGCGGTCTGTAGACGCCTGCGATGGAGGGCATTCCGACGAGGGACGTGCCGAGCTTCCAGTCCCCTGCGTGGCCGTACAAGATGTAGATGTTGCCGCCCTCGCGGATGAGGTCGCTGTTGTACTCGGAGCCGATCGAGACGTCGTCGATCCCGTCTCCGTTCACGTCCCCGATGACGCCGACGCAGCTACCGGCATAGTCGCCCTCGGCGCCGACGTACGAGGCCCCAGCGTCGTCGACTGTGATGTCGGTTCCCCAACTCCACGTGATCGGGACCGTGGTGTCGGTATCCGTGTCGGTGTCCGTATCGGTGTCCGAGTCGGTATCTGTGTCCGTGTCGGAGTCGGTGTCCGTATCGGAGTCGGTGTCGGTATCCGTGTCCGTCTCGGTCTCGTCGGCGGGCGATCCGTCTGGTTTCGGGGAGCACGCGAGGGCAGCGGACAGGATCCACGACGGGCACATGGGACCTCCAGGCGCGCAATGTACGCGGACGCGTCGAGACCGGCCGGAAGAAATGACGTCCGTGGTGCGTTTCCCGCCGACCTTCGGTGTCCAGAGGCGCACTCGGAGGTTGGATGCTGTTGCTGTTGTCAGGGCTTGCATTTGCCGCACCCCTCGAGGTCGGCGTGCACATGGACACGTTTACGCACCCCGGGATTGTCGCGCGTAGCGCGCTACCGCTCGCAGGAACGACGCTCTCCGTCGAAGGGCAGGCCCTCGCGTACTGGCACCCCGAGCTCATGACGGCCCTCGAGCTCCGCGCGGGTCCGGCCATCGAGCACATCGGCAAGCACGGTGGCATCATCGGCGCGTACGCGCACGTCGGAGTCGAGCACGGCTTCTGGACGTCGCCCACGTGGACGGTGGAGAACGGCGACGTCGAGCGCGCGCGATTCACCGGCGACACGTGGGGCATCGGCGCCTTCGGCATCGAGCTCGGGCACGAGCTCGAGCGTTCGCGATTCGCGTCGTGGAGCATTCGACCGGAGCTCGCCGCGCGCGTGCCGACGTTCCACGGAATGGGCCTCGACGCAGCGGTCGAAGCGACCGTTCGACTCGGGGGCAAGCGATCATGATCGGCCTTCTCCTTGCGTGCGGATCGGGTCTCGTCCACGACCACTTCAACGTACAGACCGATGGTGCGCTCTTGCCCGTCGAGATCCACGGAAACATCGATGGCGGCACGCTCCTCCTCGTCGAGTCCGGCGGACCGAGCGGCGTCTCGATCGCCGAGCGCAACGTCGGGTACATGCCGTTCCAGGACACGCTCGAGCCCGAGCTCGCGGTCGCGTTCTACGATCGGCGCGGCACAGGGAACGCGACCGGCGACTACACCGTCGACGATCAGTCGATGGATCAGTTGATCGCCGACCTCGACGCCGTCATCGCGGTGCTCGACGAGCGATACGCGCCCGATCGGATCGTCCTGATGGGTCACTCGTTCGGCACGTACACCTCCGCGCTCTACCAGATCGAGCATCCCGGGGTGACCGACGCGTGGATCGCCGCCGCGCCGGCGATCATCGAGGGACCCGACGACTTCTACGTGCCCTACCGTCGAGACTTCGCGTGCCGCGTGGCGGACGAGCAGATCGGGGAGGGAAGCGACAAGTCACTGTGGTCCGACATCGAAGCCTTCTGCGCGGCGAATCCGACCATCGCGGCCGAGTGGGACACGCCGGAGCGCGAGGAGCTCTGGGGCTACCTGGGACAGATCGAGGATCTCCTCGAGCCGTGGCCCTCGATGGAGGTCGGCGGGCTGCTGGGTGCAGTGTTCTTCTCGCACTACAACATCATCGACGCGCAGATGCGTCCGAACCTCATCTCGGAGGCAATCGAAGCCGACCCCGGTCGCGAGGATCTGCTGCCCGAGCTCGGCGCGATCGCCGTGCCGGCTGTCGTCATCACCGGTGAGTACGATGGCACCACCCCGACCGAGCTCGGGACTGCAGTAGTGGAAGCGTTGCCGGACGGCGCGCAGCTCACGGAGATCGAAGGGGGAGGTCACTACATGATGGCCGACGACCCCGACGCGTTCGCCGACTCCGTGTTTGCGCTGGTCGACGAGCTCTAGGCCTCACATCTCCGCGTTGATGACCTTGTACACACCGCCGTTGAACGAGCGTGACGGGATGCCCACGACGACTTCTTCCACCGTGTTGCCGTCGTAGGGTTGCGGGACGTAGATGGCGTCCGTTCGCCACGCGCTGTCTTCCGCGCCGAACGCTTGTCCATGGCCGTAGTGGTTCTCCGGGCCGGTCCAATTGATGAGGAGGCTCACCTCACCGAGCGGGGACACCCGGTAGAACGACTGGGACCAGAAGTCGTTGACGTAGATGTTGCCGCACACGTCGACGCCGAGCCCGTCGTGGTAGCCGCTGCCCACGTCCTCCGCGAACACCCACGGATCCCCCTTCGGGTCGAGATTCTCGTCGAGGTCGATCGCCCAGATGTACGCCTCGGCCGCGACGACGCCCACGTACATGCGGGAGAAGTCGGGGCTGAATTCGAACATGTGTGCGTTCGTGTGCGCACCGGGTAGCTCCGCGTAGTCGTCGAAGTCGCCGGTGTCCGGATCGATCCGGAAGATCTTGTTGCCCGACCCCGCGTAGACCATGCCATCGGGTCCGACGAGGACGCCAAACGAGTAGCCGATCGGAGCGAGCATCGACACCCCGTCGGATTCGGAGATGCGCACGATGCCCTTGCCGCCGCCGGCGACGATGCTGCCGTCCGGCAGGAGGTCCATGCCCTGGACGTAGCCGACGCTCGGGACGAGCACCCCAGCCGTGTCGTCGTCCGACGCCGCGATGAGATGGCCGTTCAGGTCGATGCCGAGGAGGTTGCCTTCGGTGTCGAACATGACGTCGTGGTATCCGCGCGGTTCGTCGAGCTCGTTGATCTCGGTCGGCTCGTCCGGCACCTCGGCGCAGTCGAACACGGGCACGTCGGTGTCTGTGTCGGTGTCGGCATCGGTGTCGGTATCGGTATCGGTGTCCGAGTCGATGTCCGTATCGCTGTCGGTATCCGTGTCGGCATCCGATTCGCCGCCGTCGCCGAAGCTCTGGCGAGGCCCCGTGTCCTCACGGGCATCGGTGATGCAAGAGGCCGAAAACAACAAGAGGAGAGGGGCGGTTCGCATGCGGTGCATTCTGGACGTATTGCCTTCGACCCGCCACTGCCTTGCCACCGCGCAAACTCAGCGTGGATCGTCGAGGTCGCGGTAGAAGTACGTCGTCCCGCAGAAGCGACCGTCCGGGTACATCGCGAACCGCGGCACGTCGCCGACGCGGATCCATCCGAGCCGCGCGTAGAGCCGCGCGGCATCGCCGTCGGTGACCGCGTCGAGCACGAGGACGGTGCGCCCGCACTCGAGCGCCATGCCTTCGGCCGCGTGCATCAGTGCCTCGCCGAGCCCACGTCGTCGCGCCCGTCGATGGACGAGCATCTTCGCGAGGTCCGCGCGGTGCGGTTGGTTCTCCGGCAGGTCGAGGATCAGTTGGACGGTTCCGCACACCCCTTCCGCATCCTCCGCAACGAGCAGGGCGCGTTCGCCCCGTTCGACCCCGTCCGCGACGCGGCGCCAGAATGCCATCGCGCGCTCGCGCGGGAATGGCTGCAGGAAGCTCACCGAGGCACCGCTCTCGACGCAGTCGACGAGTACGTCCGTGAGGCCCGTGAGCAGAGCGTCGTCCACGCGATGCACCCGGCGAATCGTCCAAGGGCGCGACATCAGAACGATCCGACGGACCGGGCCAACCGGAAGGAGAGGTAGCCCGCACGGAACGACGGCCGCGCGGCGTGCCGGAACGTGAGCCGAGCCACTCGCGCCGAGCCGAACCAATCACCGCCACGCGTCGCCCGCGAGGCGGGCTCGTCCGCGGACGGGGCGGTGATGACCGCGCGCGAGCCTTCCGTGCGCGGTCCGGCGCGCTCGAACACATCGGCGCACCAGTCTTCGCAGTTGCCCGACATCCCGCGTGCACCGTACACGCTCTCGTCGATCGGGAAGCTGTCGACCACCATCGGGTGCGGGCGCCCGTCGAAGCTGTCCTTGTAGGCACAGCGGGACGGATCGAGGAAATCGCCCCACGGGTAGAACCGACCGTCGACGCCGCGCGCGGCCTTCTCCCACTCCAGCTCGGAGGGGAGACGCCAGGAGTCTCCGGCCGCGCGCGCGTACGCGGTGGCGCCGTGCCAATCCACCTGGACGACGGGCCATTCGGGATCCCACAAGTCGCCATCGCTGTCGGCGCGAAGCACGAATCGACCGCGCCCGTCGCGACCGTAGATCATCGCGCCAGCCTCGCCGTGCGCGCCGGCGCGCTCGCGCGGAACCCAGCGCAAGGCGTCGCCCTCTCGCCCGGCGTCGAGGAGCTCGTTCAGGAACGCGAGGTACTCGCGGTTCGTGACGGGGAAGCGGCGCAGAACGAACGCGTCGCACCACAGTCGCTGCGCCGGCGCGTCTTCGTCGTCCTCGGGGTCGCCGCCGCTCACGAACCAACCGCCGGGCACGAAGCATTCGTTCGCCTCGAGGTGGAGCGGCAGGACGATCGGGCGCGGCTCCGTCTCCCCCGGTGCGATCCCGTCCCAATTCCCGTCGCGGAGGATCTCGAAGGGGTACCGCACGACCGCTCGATCGGGATGCTGGAGCTCCGCGACGTAGCTCCCCCGCGGGAGCGAGGCGTGCAGCACGGGCGTCGTTCCGAGCGAACGATCGAACACCGACGCGAGCCGGCGATCGCGCAACTCGAACCGGTAGAGACGCACGGCAGCACCGGGCGGGTCGGTGACGATCGTCACTTCACCGGTGCCACGCAGATAGCGGGTCGCCCGCACGCGCACGGGGTTGTCGGGAGGGAGCCGCTCGATGTTCTCCTCGAGCGACATCTCCGATCGGAGCGCCAGGTCGTCCTCACGTCGCCGTTCGGCATTCGCGTGATCGGCGAGGTGGCGGGCGGCCAGCGCCTCGTGCGCTTCGACGAGATCCGGATCGATGCGCAGTGCGGAGTGGAGGTCGCGCTCGATGCGCAGTCGCAACCGCTCCGCCTCATTGCGCAGCTCCGACGCTTCGTCCTCGATCGCCCAGGCTGCGCGCTTCGCATCCTCGGGCGCGTAGAGGGGAATGTCTGCGAGCTGCCGACGCGACTGCGCGCGAAGCGACTCTGCGCGATCCTCGAGCTCCCGGGCCGCCGTTTCCACCGTCAGGGCGCGCTTGACGATCTCGCGGGCCTGGTCCCGGCGCGTGACGCCGTCGAGCCATGCGGAGACGACGGTGGCCAGCTCGCCCGCATGGGCGAACCGCTCGGCGGGCGCCACTCTCATCGCGCGCTCGCAGATCTGGATGAGCTCGACGGGAAGGGGCGCACGGATCTCGACGCGCTCGGCTTCCCCGCCCTTCGGCGCGCGCCAGACGCGCTCCTGGATGGGGATCGGCTCGTAGGCGCCCTCCGGCGGCCGTCCCGTCATCAGCTCGTAGAGCACCGCACCGAGCGCGTACACGTCGGTGCGCGCGTCGATGTCGTCGATCCGACCTTCCGCCTGCTCCGGTGGCATGTACGCGGGCGTGCCCGCGATGGTGCCGTCCCGCGTCTGCGCAGCGTGGTCGATCGATCGATCCGTCACGACCGCCGGGACGTCGCGCGAGGGACGGCCCAGGATCTTGGCGATGCCCCAGTCGGTGACGATCACCTCGCCGTGCTCCGCGAGCATGATGTTCGCGGGCTTGAGGTCGCGGTGCACGACGCCCCGCTCGTGGGCGTATGCGACCGCATCGCAGACGCGCTGGAACGCAGCGATGAGCCGGCGGAACGTCCAGCCGCGCGCAGTCTCGCCCCACGCGCCGCCCCGGCTCGCCGCGTGCAGCTCCTGGATCACCTTCGCCAGGGAGTCGCCGCGCACCTCACGCATCGTGAAGTAGAGGCGCCCGTCCGTCAGCCGTCCGATGTCGTGCACGGGAACCATTCCCGGGTGCTGGAGCTGAGAGGTGCATTGCGCCTCTTCCACGAAGCGCGCGCGGGCGTTGTGGTGGTCGAGGAGCTCGGGTCGAATCGCTTTGAGCGCGACGATGCGATTGAGCTCCCGGTCGTGGACGCGCCAGACCTCGCCCATTCCGCCGCGTCCGAGCAGCCCGAGGAACGCGTACCGGGTGCCGATCGCCGGAGTGTCGAGGGTCGGCTCGTCACCCGGGTCCCTCGGCTCGAGCGTGACGTACATCGTGTCGGCGTCGAGGATCGAGTCGCCGGATCCCCATCGATCCAGGAGGCGGCGGAGCGCGAGGAGCTGCGGTTCCGACATGCCGCACTGGTTGGCGAAGGCGAGGACCTCGTCGCGCGGCGTCGGCGTCATCGCGCCCCGCCTAACTCGCGGGCGGTCCTGAATCCGCGGGCCCCGCCGTCGCGTGGTCGTCCCGCTGGGCTCGACCCGCTCAGTCCGCTCCCTTGATGTTCGCGACGGGGTACAGCCGCCGGTCCACGCGCGCGATGCCCTCGTCCTCGAGCACGGCGAGCACGGCGTCGAGATCCTTGTACACGTGCCCGCACTCGTCGAGCGGCGTGCGCGCCATGTTCCCGACCACACCCCAGATCTGGACCCCCCCGGCGGTTCGGCGGACGTTCTTCATCTCGGCATCGATCTCGTCGTGGCGGACGGCGAGCTCCCGCTTCGCCTGACCGCGACCGAGCACCCGACCCGAGCCGTGGTTCACCGAGAATCCGCTCTTCTTCGCCCCTTCGAGCGGGAAGAGAATCGCGGCCCCCGCGAGCATCGAGCCCGGGATGAGACACGGGTGTCCCGTCTTCTCCCATTCCGTGCCGACCAGGTCGGGATGGCCGGGCGGGAACGCGCGCGTCGCGCCCTTGCGATGCACGAACCCGCGCGCGCTCGATCCGTCGGGCAGGACGACGGTCTCCTCCTGCACGAGGTTGTGGCTGATCTCGTAGTAGGGCGTGGCCGTCGCGCCGAACACCTCGTCGAGCGCCTCCTGCACGCCACGCACGATCGTCCAGCGGTTCGCGACGGCGTAGTTCGCCGCCGCGTTGTGCCAGGCCCAGTACTCGCGGCCGAGCGGCTCGTCGGCGCGCAGCCACGACTGCTCCCGACGGTTCGTCGGGAGGCCGCGCAGCTTTGCGCCTTCGTAGAAGAAGTGGTTTGCCGTCTGCCAGCCGAATCCCCGGGAGCCGCAGTGCACCATCGCCCAGACCGATCCGTCGTCGCGATCGACCTGGAGCTCGACGAAATGGTTGCCCCCGCCGACGCTCCCGAGCTGCGGACCCGCCTTGTCGCGTGCCTTCCGGATCGAGTGCAGATCGACGTCCTCGGGGATCGGAATGAAGATCCGCTCGCACATGTCGGCGCTCACGCCCGGCACGGCCTGCGCGCCGCGGCGCAGGACGTCCTCGACCTTGTCGTCGCGCAGGCGCTGGCCGCCCTTTCCGACACCGACCGCCACGCGGCGCTCGACGGCACGAATCCACTGCAGGCGGACCTTGGGATCCACGACGTCCGAAACCGTGAGGCCATCGACCTTCAGCTCGACGACGCCGCACGAGATGTCGTAGCCGGACCCCGCCTGCAGGATCACGTCTTCGGTCACGAGCACGCCGCCGACCGGCAGCTCGTACCCGATGTGCGTGTCCGGCATGAGGTACATGCCGATCGCGCCGGGCGTCGAAGCGCACGACGCGGCCTGCCGCCAGAGCCGTTCGTCCGTCTGCGCGAAGAGCTCGGGCGACAGGAACGCGTGCACGTCGACCTTCATCTCGCCGACGCGCGGGAGGACGTACTCGTTGGGCGTCACCTGGACGATTTGCTCGGCGAAGGACATGGCCTCTCCCTAGTACTTTTTCATTCCGGGTCGAGCTCATCGACCCAGTAGCCGCGCCACGGCGAATCCTGGGGCAGGAACGCCGTCCACTCGTCGGGGATCCGCACGCGCCGCAGCGACATCGAGAGGATGTCGGCGTGCGTCGGCACCCGGGGACGACGACGGAGCTGCAGTCCTGCCTGCGCAGGCGTGCGGTCCGCCTTCTCGAAGTTGCAGGGCATGCACGCCGTCACGACGTTCCTCCACGACGTGACGGCCACGGGCTCGCCACCCCACGGCAGGCGCACCTGTCCGGACCGCGCCTGCGCGCGCGGCACGACGTGGTCGAGCGTGAGCGCCTCGAGGTCGGGCCGCGACCCACGCACGGGCCGCTCGCCGCAGTAGGCGCACTCGTACCCGTCGCGGGCGAGCACGTTCTGGCGGTTGAAACGGACGCGCGCGTGCACGTCGACGTAGCGGCGCAGGCGCACGACCGCGGGCTTCTCGAACGCTTCGCGCGCGGAGCGCACGAGCTCGTCGACGTAGCCCGACACGAGATCGACCTTCCCGTCGTACCAGAGCGCGAATGCGCGCTCCCACGAGAGGATGCGGATCGGCCGGTAGTCGGCGTTGAGCAGCAGGGCGTAGGTGTAGGTCATGGGGAAGTCCTCGTCGTCGCGAATGCGTGTGGTGTACGGGTGCACCGGGGAGGAGTCGAACCGACGTGAGTCGCCTTGGAAGGGCGATGCCTCTCCGCTGGGCCACCGGTGCCGATGGTCTTGCGGGCGGGTCTCGAACCCGCTCGTGCCCGATTCTAAGGACCGGGGACTCGAGCCGCTTCGTCCTCGGCAAGTTGGTACCGGGTCAGAGAATCGAACTCTGCTAATGGCTGTTTGTAGGACAGCTGCCTCGCCAGTCGGCCTACCCGGCAAAGTTGGTAGCGCGCTCCGGAGTCGAACCGGATTCCCTTTCGGCCCGGGGTATGAGCCCGAGGAGTTGGCCGATACTCGACGCGCGCGCAGAGTTTGGACCGCCGGGGAGTCGAACCCCGCAAGCCGTGCTTGCAAGGCACAGCTGCACCCCGGTGCGCAGCCCAGACTTCATGGAGAGGGGTGCGGGAGTCGAACCCGCCTTTCCAGTTTGGAAAACTGGAACCTTCACCGCTCGGCCAACCCTCGGAGGGTGCCCTCGCACGGAATCGAACCGCGCTCTCCGGAGTACGAAACCGGTACGTCGCCCACTACGCTTCGAGGGCAGATGGAGCGGGTGGCGGGAATCGAACCCGCGGCCTCCACGTTGGCAACGTAGCGCTCGGCCCCTGAGCTACACCCGCAAATGGTCGAGCACGCAGGAGTCGAACCTGCTATCTCCGGTCCCCCAGACCGGCGTGCTGCCGATGCACCAGTGCTCGATGAATGGTCGCAGCGGGTGGAGTCGAACCACCTCCCGCCGGGTATGAACCGGCTGCCTCGCCGATCGGCTTCACTGCGAAGAAGGGAGCCTCGGAATCGAACCGAGCCCGGCGATTTCAAGGACCGCGCTGTGCGCCTGCACTCCCCACGATGTGGAGATCCCGGTGGGACCCGCCCCCACTTGGACCAGGGTTGCAATCTGGTGCTTCGTTTGCTTCAGCCTCGGGATCACAAGGATGGCGGCACGAACCTGCCGCTCGCTCGAGCCAGCGCGCACTTGGTGCCGGAAGGCGGCACGAACCCGCCGCTCGCCCGAGCCAGCGGGCACTTGGTGCCGGAAGGCGGCACGAACCTGCCGCTCGCTCGAGCCAGCGCGCACTTGGTGCCGGAAGGCGGCACGAACCCGCCGCTCGCCCGAGCCAGCGTGCACTTGGTGCCGATGGGGAGCGAGGAATCGAACCTCGGCTGACGCGTTCAGAGCGCGTGGTGCTGCCACTACACCAATCCCCAACGAATGGTCCGAGCGGGTCGACTCGAACGACCGGTCTCCCGCGTATCAGACGGGTGCTCTGCCAACTGAGCTACGCTCGGAAGAAATGGCGGGGAAGGCCGGATTCGAACCGGCGTGCTCCTGATGAACAGTCAGTTGCTGGGCCACCTCAGCTACATCCCCAGAGTGGTCGAGGTGGGAGGAATCGAACCTCCGATCTCCTGGTCCCGAACCAGGCGCGATTCCGACTTCGCTACACCTCGACAAATGAGTCCGCAGGGAATCGAACCCCGGTGGGTCTCCTGAAGAGGGAGCTGCCCGGCCAACGTGGGCGACGGACTCGAATGGTGGGTCGCCCGGGATGCGGTCGCTTTCGCTCCTGCTCACGCGACAGGCCTCCGTCCAGGAGGCCACCCGGCATTCCCGGATGAAGAGTCCGGTGCCTCTCCCTAGATGCGTGCGACCCAATGAATGGCGGGGTCAAGGGGAATCGAACCCCTGTTTTCCGATAGACAGTCGGAAGGTCTGCCACTGGCCTATGACCCCAGGTGGATCGCGCCGCGCTTGGTTGCGGCCGCCGAGGCCGGGAGCGGGATGCTCCGCACGGCGCGATCCGGGACGTGGGGTGGATACCTGGAGTCGAACCAAGGACCTGCAGGTTCACAGCCTGCCGCGCTCCCGTTACGCGATACCCACCACACAGACGCATGCCCGGCAGGACTCGAACCTGCGTTTCAGCCTTCGGAGAGCTGTGTCCTTCCGCTGAACGACGGGCACATCGGGGCGCAGTCCATGTTGGACGCGCCCGTACACCACAACTGTATTCGCGATGTCACAGATCGCAGGCAAATGGGTACCCCTGGGGAGAATCCAACTCCCGTCTCCGGTTCCGTAGACCGGCACTCTTGCAACTAAGCTACAGGGGTGCGGTGGAATTTCGTGACCCGGAAACGAAGAACCCCCGGGCCTTGCGGACCGGGGGTTCTTCGAGAAGTGAGCCTTCAGGCTGAACTACTCTTGGACCTCCCGGCCGGTCGTATCGGTGCGCCCGTCCTGCGTACCACACACGAATCGGCCCGCCGCCAGATTCTTCCTGGCGACGAGACACGTCGGATGGGTTGGCATGAAGGTTTGCATGATTCGCTCCTACGTACCGCAGGGTGGATCGTTGCGTCAAGAAACAATTTTGGATTTTTTGCGCAGAAGAGATGGTGGCCAACCCCGGAGTCGAACCGGGCCCTTCGCGACTTCAGCGCGACGCTCGTCACCAGGAGAGCTTGATGGCCAAGTGGCGGGGGGTGGCGGAGTCGAACCGCGAGCGCGTCGCTCATCCCGGTAGCAACGGGACGTCGGCACCACGCCGACTGCACCCTCCGAAGTGGCACGGGGTCGGGGACTCGAACCCCGAACTGCGAGATTTGGAGTCTCGCCTGCGCCCGGCGCCCCCCGTGTGAATGGTGCGCTCGGCCGGATTCGAACCGGCATGCCGTGAGGCGGCAGGTTCTCGACCTGCTGGGTCTCACCGATTTCCCCACGAGCGCAGAGGTTGAGCAGGGTGGGAGTCGAACCCACAGATGACCTTTCGGTACGCCGCGGTCTGAACGCGGTGGCTAAGCCGTTCGCCTACCTGCCCATGGCGGAAGAGGAGGGAGTCGAACCCTCGGGCCATGACGACCGGCGGCTTTCCGGGCCGCTGCGCTTCGCCGACGAGCGCACCTCTTCCGAAGGTATGGTGGGCAACCTGGGAGTCGAACCCAGCTGGCACGAGGCCACGGCTTTACAGACCGCGTCGGGACCGTCCCTCCGTGCTGCCCATGAATGGTGGTGTCCGAGGAGGGAGTCGAACCCTCACGCTCGCGAACGAGCACCCGTGTTTGAGACGAGTGGGTCTACCGATTCCCCCACTCGGACACGATGACGCAACGCTTTCAAAGACCCAGAAACGCCGAAACCCCCCTCCGGACGCGCCGGAGGGGGGTTTCGGGTTCCCGAGAGGGATGACGCCTACTCGCCTGCCTCCAGCGCGCACGAAAGCCACAGCTGCGCAAAGTCGCAGCTTGGCAATGAGCGATAGGAGTTGGTGAGGCGCATCATGACGGCTGCAGTCTACAGTGGTGCCCGCTGCTGCGCAACGTTTCGTTTCGTCGCGCGACCCAAAGGTAGGGCGACCGCATCGCGCCGGGCGAGTCGATCGGGATACCGACGACCCTATGCGCGGCATTCTGCCTTGGTTGATGCTCGGCAGCGGTTGCGGCTCGCGCGGCGCCGCCCCATGCGATGCCGACGCGGCACTGTGGCAAGGGCGATGGTTCGTGGAGTGGGCGCGACCGAACGGCTGGCAGCCTTTCCTCTTCACCGGTCCGCTTGACCTCGCGCAGGATCCGAACACTTGTCGCTGGACCGCCGGGCTCGACTGGGTAGAGACCACGAGCGGGGTCATGACGGCGACCGATGCTGCGCTCGCCGCGGAATCCGCGCATCTGCGCTTCGTCGTCGACGGCGACCAGCTTGTGCTGGACCTGTTCCGTGACGGCGACACGCTCCGCGGCGGCGCCCAGTGGATCGACGACGCCGGAGAGCGCAGCATCCCGTGGTCCGTGGTGGACGGAGCGCGCCAGTGGTCGCTCGTCGCACCGGCAGTGACTGCGCCGTGGCCCGTGGCGACGCCCGAGGAGGTCGGGCTGGCGCCGCAGTCCGTCCGCGATCTCGTCGACGAAGCCGAACGAACACACAGCAGCGGATTCGTCGTCGTCAAGGACGGGCGCCTCGTGGTGCTCGCGGGCGAGGCGCCGTGGGAGCCGGAAAACATCGCGTCCGTGAGCAAGGCGCTCTCGAGCCTCGCAATTCCGTTTCTCATCGCAGAGTCGAAGTGGAAGTCGATCGACGAGCCACTCGCCGACGCACTGACCGAGTGGGCGCCCCCCGATCCGCGGTCGGCGATCACGCTGCGCCACGTCCTCTCCCACACGACGGGGCTCGAGATCCCGCAGTACGAGTCCTGGATCAAGTCTGCAGGACTCGACCACGCGGCGGACGTACTCTCCGCGAAGCTGGTCCAACCTCCGGGAGCTGCATTCGCGTACAGCAACCGCGCGGTCGAGCTCACGTCCGTCCTGGTGCAGCGAATCACCGGGAAGCCGCTCGACGAGTACCTTCGTCCCCGGCTCCTCGAACCCTTGCAGATCGCTGCGAGCTGGTCGCACGATCCCAAGGGACATGCACGCGTCCATGGGGGCGTGTCGATCGACGCGATCGATCTCGCGAAGGTCGGTGTGCTGATGCGCGACGACGGCAAGTGGCAGGGACGGCAAGTGCTCCCGACTGGCTGGGTCGAGACCGCGACGCGCGCCGCCACCACAGTCGCCGAGTCGCCGGGGCTCGGTTGGTTCCTCCTCCCAACGGGTCGCGCGTTCCTGCACACGGGCGACAGCGGCGCGGTCCTCCTCGTCGTGCCGGAGAGTGGGATCGTGATGGCGCGCGTCCATCGCTGGAGCCGCGGCGACGAGGACCGTCGCCTTCCTCAGCACTCGCTCGGCCGTCTCGTCCCGATGACGTTGGCGCTGAGCGCAACTCCGCCGGGCCCCTGATCGCCCCCGCGCCGAGCGGTCAGGGCGCGGGCTGTCCGAAGAACACGAAGGTGGTGCCCGTGCCGTCGGCCGGGTGGACGTACGACGAGCTCACGATGTCGTCCATCCCGTCACCGTTGATGTCGGTGATCACCAAGGACGAGTCGTTTCCGACACCTTGCCGCTCCTCACTGCCATGGAGCACGAGATCGTAGTCATCGCGATCCAGCGTCGACGGCCACTTGGTCCGGCCACGGAAGATCCGCACGACGCCCGCCCCGCCGTACGTGTCCCAGGCCTCGTGGTATGACGCCAGCACGAGCTCGTTCATCCCGTCGCCGTCGATGTCTCCGCGCATCGGCGCTTCGAGCTCCATGTCGTACGCGCCCTTCTCGTTCGGGATGAGCACGTCGACGTCTTCGAGCGCGACCGTGGCCGGCCATTCCTTCCGACCGAACACGATCGCGATGTCCCACGTCGCGCTCGACGTTGCTTGGTAGATCGAGAACGCAACGTCGTGCAGGCCGTCGCCGTTGACGTCCCCCACGTCCATCATCGACCCCGACCCGTGGTCCGGCGTGATGATCAACTTCGCCTGGTCGTATCGGACCAGCCCTTCATTGCCTGGCCCACCGAAGAAGATGGCGATGCCCCCCGCGTCGTGCGACACCGCCCAGAGCTCGCCGTACCCGTCGCCGTTGACGTCCCCGAGGGGAAACGCGTACACCCCACTGTCCGTGAGATTGGTGATCGTGACGGTCGCCACGTCGGCGATGTTCTCGTCGGTGATCGGAGTCTTGCTGCCGGCAAGCACGTACGACGTGCCAGCCTCGTCGATCGCACCGACGTCGGCGAGCCCGTCCCCGGTGAAGTCGCCGAGCGCCGAGTAGTAGATGCCGAACGGGTATGCGCCGAGCTCGTCGGCGTGCACCCACAACGGGTCGCTCTCCGTGGGGAAGTCTAGCGCACCATCGACCGACGCACCCGACAGTACGTGGGCGCTTCCGCCATCGATCTCGTCGATGGTGAGGAGCACGTCGTCGAGGCCGTCCCCGTCGAAGTCGCCCACGCCCGGCTGCTCGAACGGATCGCCGTCGCTGGCGCGGAGGATCGCGTCGGCATCTTCGACTGCGAGATCGACGGGCCATGGATCGAGTGATCCGAACATCACGTACTCGTCGACCGTGAAGCCGCCGTACTCCACGATTCCCACGTCCGCGAGGCCGTCGCCGTTCACGTCCCCGAGCGCGCGCGTGACGTAGAGCTGCTGGTACGTCACGTTTCCCCACACCGAGGGGACGTCCTCGAGCGGCATGTCGAGCGACCAGGCACCCGCGCGGCCGTAGACCAAGTAGACCTTTCCGCCTTCCGGCACGACCGAGCTGTAGGCGTTGGCGCCGATCGACAGGTCGTCGATCCCGTCGCCGTTCACATCGCCGACGACCGATAGATACCCCGCCGCGTCGCCCGGCGATTCGCCCACGTACGACGCCTGTGCCTGGTCCACCGTGATGTCCGTCCCCCAACTCCACGTGAGCGGGATCGTGTCGGCGTCCGTGTCGGTATCCGTGTCCGTGTCGCTGTCGGCATCCGTGTCGGTATCGGTATCGGTGTCCGTGTCCGTGTCCGTGTCCGTGTCCGTATCGGTGTCTCCTTCCCGGTCGGCGGAATCCGACGACTTCGAGTGGCACGCGAGCAGGGCCGAGAGAATCCACAAAGGGCACATGGGAGCTCCGGATGTGCCCCCACCATAGACGCGGGTGGGCCAAACCGCGCGCCGCGACGGCCGACGGGGTCGTCGGTCGGTCTCCGGGCGCGGCCATGGCGAGGCCTTCCGGCGTTTTGACAGCATTCTTTCACGCGTCGCCAGCGGTTCTCCGCGGCCCGACCATTGCACCGGTTGCACGGTAGATCTGCACGAAGATCCACCGCATCCAGCTGCGATGGGAATTGCGCGCGGGCACCGCTCGACGCGTCAATGCCGATATTTACCGTTGAACGTTGCCTATGGGTCTCGAGCGCAATCGATGGATTGCGACCAACGCAAGCATGGGCGTGGCCGTCCCGCCCTCTGCAGGCGAAGCCGCCAGTTGCGTCGATTTGTCACGACTCATAGAACCGGCGCGCCGGCTGCGGCCCCGCTGCCTCGGGCCACGCGTGTACGTCCCACCCCACCGATCCACCCAATAGCGGCGCTCTCCCCGCCGCGCAGTCCCACTCCGTCCCCAAACGAAGCGCACGAACTCGCGTTGCGCGCACGCTCGTCCCGACGGAACGCGCGTGCACGGTCGCGCCGAGCTCGCACGCCTGGTCATCGAAAGGCTCGACATGATCCCTGCGATTCTCGCTGTCTCGACTGCCGCGCTCGCTGCCGAGGACTTCCGCGGGCACACGTTCTACTTCGGTGATCTCCACGCCCACACCGGTGTGTCGCCCGATGGCTTCGCCATCGAGTACGCCAACTGCAAGGAGCCGGTCGAGTGCGGCTCGGTGGAGGACGTGTTCGAGACCGCGCGCGCCAACGCGCTCGACTTCGTCGCGCTCACGGATCACACCACGTCGGACGAGGGGCAGTTCGACGACTTGCTGCAGCGCGTGCGATCGGAGAACTCGCGCACGTTGGTCACGATCCCGGCCATCGAGTTGGGTGTCGGTACCTCGACCAAGGCGTACGGGCACAAGAACCTGTACGTGTTCCAGGATGACGACACGAAGCTCGACGGGCTCGATTTCGAGGAGCTCAAAGAGTACGGCGGCGTCAAGGACGACTGCTCGGTGGACGCCTTCCTCAACGCCGCCCGACTGAACGCCGAAGTCGGGCCGACGCTGATGTTCGCGCACCATCCGGCGGCGCAAGCTGTCTCGACGACCGACTGGTCGTGCCACAACCAAGCGTTCGAGCCGGTCGTCGAGGTGTACTCGGGTTGGGGCAACTCACTCGAATACGAGCCCGACTACGATCCGCCCGACTACGTCACCGACTACTCGCCGTACGACGTGCCCGCCGATCAGGCAACCGTCCACGAGGCGCTCGAGACGTTCGGTCTCACGGTGGGCTTCGTCGCCGGGACCGACCTGCACGACACGCGGCCGGGCCAGACGTGCGATCGGATCTATCGAACCAACTACGGCGGGGGCCTCACGATGGTCGTCCTCGACGATGCCGCGACGTTCAAGCGGTCCGCCATCTACGACGAGCTCGTCGCGCGGCGAACGCTGGCCACCACGGGACCGCGCATGCCGGTGCTCGTCGACTGGACGACGCGGGACGGGACCGTGCACTCGATCGGGGAGCAGCTGCGCATCCAGACGCTCGGCGCGACCAAGCTCGGCGTCCACGTCCCCGCGTCTTGGGCGTCGTACGTCGTGGAGGTGAACGCGATCGGGTACTCGAAGAAGATCCCGCTGAGCAAAGGCACGACGGGCAACTGGAGCGTGTCGCTCCCGAACGCGACGATGCCGGACTGGCTGTACGTCTCGGTGGAGATCGATGGCGCAGCTCTCTACGGTCCGGGCGTCTGCGACGACGGCGGCGACGACGATCGCGAGTTCGTGTGGTCGAGCCCGACCTGGTTCTACCGCTCGGCGCCGCCGGCTCCGGTGTCGGACGCAGACGGCGACAAGTACGACGCAGTCGAGGATTGCGACGACTCGGACCCGACCATCCATCCCTTCGCGCCCGAAGTGATCAAGGACGACATCGACCAGGACTGCGACGGCCGCGACCAACGGTCGTAGCGTTCACTTCTGGAACAGTCTCGAGTCGCGCCAGACGTCGAGGAACAAGAGCTGGTTGTAGTGTCGGATGCGGATCGGCAGCTCGATCCAGACCGGCAGATAGAGCGCGAAGACGACGATGGCCGTGATCACGAAGAGCCAAACCAACCCGGGGCGCGTGCGGAAGAGACGCGCCAGTGCGCCGCCGAGCAGGATCACCGCGAACGCGTACGACGGCAGGTAGTGGTTGTAGTACGAGTCGCGGTGGAACAGCATCCACGGCACCATCGGCAGCAACCACAGCAAGACCAACCAGCAGACGGCGGGCAGATCGCCCGAGAAGAATCCGTCGTCCGTCGCGCGGAATCGATCCAGGATCCGCCGGGGGCCGAGGGAGGCGATCCGACACAGGGAACCGAGCGCCAAGCCGTAGCTCGTCCATCCAATCGCGAGGTTCGGCAGGCTCACCATCGCGCGGACGATGCGCTTGCTCACGCGGGTGAAGCCGAGGGGGAGGGGGTGCGCGGGCAGCCACCACGTGCTCCAGTGCGACACGAGCGGATGCAGCCAATCCGTGAGACGCTTCTGGATCTCGTAATTCCGGATCGTTTCGGACCACGGCTCCACGGGCTGACGAGCGAGCCACAGCCCGTAGCTGTAGATGCCGGTGTAGACCGCCGGCGCGAGACCGAGCGTCGCGATCGTGGCGCGCGGTAGCCGCGCGCGGTGGACCACGCACGAAAGCACCAGCGGGACCGACAGCACGACCGCGCTCGGCTTCGTGCTCGCGGCGAGACCCGCGAACACCGCGCCGAGGGCGATGTCGAACGCGCTCTTCGCACGCAGCGTCCAGAAGGCGCAGAGCAGGAAGCAAAGGACGAGCAAGCTGTCGATGCAGGCGGTGCGCGAGTACCCGATGAAGAACCCGTCGATCGCCACCAGCATGGCGGTGAGGAACGCGGCGAGTCCGCTCCGGAACAGGAGCCGGGCGACGAGCGCCGCCGCGCCGATGATCGCAATACCCGCGAGGAGCGACGGCAGCCGCCAGGCCCAGGAGACGTCGCCGAAGCGGTAGATGCTCAGCGCGATCGCGAGCTTGCCGAGCGGCGGGTGCTCGTTCCTGTCGCGTTGGTGCGCGAGATAGTTGCGCGCGCCCTTGTCGACGAAGTGCCGCTCGTCGAATGTGAGCCGCTCGGGAAATCCCAGGTCGTGGGTTCGCGCGACGATGCCGGCGACGACGAGGACGACGCAGAGCGCCATCAACACGCGTTCGTCGCGCCACCACTGCCGCAGGGGGGACTGCACCCGACCACCCCTACCACGAGGACTCGGTCGGCGCGCCCGATCGTCGCGTCGACGCGAGGACGCGGGAGGGCAGCGTCACTTCGAAGAGAGTGTGCTACACCGTGCGCGGGAGGTCGTCGGTCGTTCCGTTGAGTCAGGCTTAGGGCCGGCGGCCTCCTTTCAATACACCGAAAACGGACGAGGGCGGCGCACCGAAGTGACGCCGCCCTCCCGGTTCGCCGGTCCAGCTATCGCTGTGGCGAATCGCGATGCTCGTGCCGGCGACGGCGAGCGTCGTCGTCATCGTCGTCGTCGTCGTTCGGAACGCGGGCCTCGCCGCCCGTCTTGATGTCCTGGGCGCCGCCGTTCTCGAAGATGTCCTTCGCCGCCTTCTGCTCGTCGCCGTCCTCGACGTGGACTGCGAGAAGGATGTTGCCGTCCTTGATCTTGCCCTCGTACCGCTTGGCCTCGAGCTCCGGGATGCCCATGCCGACGAGCGCGCCGGTGATGCCACCGACCGTGGCACCTGCCGCGGCACCGCTGAGGGTCGCCAGGATCGGACCCGCGGCGATGAACGGGCCGAGACCCGGGATGGCCAGCGCGCCGATGCCGGCGAGCAAACCGAGGGCGCCACCCGCCACACCGCCGGCCACGCCGCCGGTCACCGCACCTTCCGGCGCCTTCGTGTTCTGCTCGTGCGCGAAGTCACGGGTGCCCTTCTTGTCGGGGAAGAGCACGGAGATGTCGCTGCCCGAAAACCCGGCCGACTGGAGCTCGTTGACGATCCGCTCGGCCTGCGATTCGCTGGAAACGAGTCCGAAAACTGCTTTGTTGCGAGCCATGGTGTGTGTCCCTTCGTTTACTTGTTGGTTTCGTCGTCGTCGTTCTTGTCTGCACTCGCGCTGGCGGTTCCGGTGACTTCCAGCTGGTTGTCCACGCTCTGCACACCGACAGCATCCTTCGCGAGAGAGGCAATTTTCGCCTTCGAGGCGTCCGACTCGACCGGTCCGCGAAGCGTCACGGTGCCGTTCACCGTGATGACCTTCACGTTCTTCTCACCCATGGTGAGGCTGTCCGCGTCCATGATCGCCTGGCGCACGCGCTGCGTGGTCGCGAGGTCCGACGCGTTGTTCCCCTGATCCTCTGGCGTCAGCGTCGCACCATTTCGATCGCGCTCGTTGACGTCCGTGTTGTCGGGCGCCGTGCCGGCCGTGGTGTTCTTGCCGTAGGCGTCCTTGTCGGCCGCCTTCGTCTCGGCGGCGTTCTTGTCGGTCATGGACTTGTCTGAGTTCTGATCGCACGCGGCCAGGAAGAGGCCGAGCGCAACGATGGTTCTTGTCATGGGTCCGCTCCCTAGTTCGGTCAGGCCTTTCGAACTAGGGCGATTGCACGCCCGGACAAGAAATCTCTCGAAAGCAGCGAGAGAGAGCCGCCTCGGCCTTCACTCAGGCCTGGGGTCGACGTGCCGCAATCATCACGAACGACGCATCGGGGGGACTCGGGAGCTCGGCGATTGCGGTGAAGCGCGCGCTGCGGATGTGGGCGACGACCTCCTCGAGCGGCGTGAACTCCCCCCCGAGCTCTTCCGCGCGCAGTCGGGCGAGCGCGGCGCTCAGTGGATCGCTCGGGGGACGAACTGCCGCGAACAGGAGCCACCCGCCCGGACGCAGGGCTTCGTGCACCCGATCGACCAACGCTCGGATGACGGCACGCGGGACGAACCCGCCGGCGACCCGCGCGAGATCGAAGGCGCGGACGTCGGTGAGCGCTTCCCCCGCTTGCTCCCGGAGCTCGATCCGGTCCTCGAAGCCCGCGATGTTCTTCCGCGCGAGCTCGAGCGCCGGCGCGAAGGGATCGATGCCCACGATCCGGAGCGCGGGGAAGACCCGTGCCATCTCGATCGCCATACGGGCGACGCCGACGCCGACATCGAGGAACGCGGCGTCGCGAGCGTCGAGGCGAGCCTCCAGCCCTTCGAGCCTCGGCGCAATCCTGGTGCGGAGCACGTGAGGGAAGGGGATCGACACATCCCCGGCGGCGAGGAGAAGCCGCTCATCCGGGGAACGCCAGCCCTTCGCGCCACCGTGGAGCCGCTCGTCATTGCAACGGGACATCGTCCGGATCTCGCCGAGCATCGACGCGAGCTCGTGGGCGGGGCCATCGACCGAGACGCGGAGCGCCGCGAGGACCTCGCCGAGATGGCCACCGACCGCTCGTGCGGACAAGTGCGCATCGATGGCGGCGCCGATCGCCGCGAGCGCGTCGGCCTGCACCTGGAGCCGACCGACCTCGCGGCGCAGCGTCTCGAACGACCGCGCCCGCGCCGCGGCGATCGTTTCCTCCAGGCGAGTCGTCCCGACGTGGACTCGGTCGCCCGCGGGCGCGACCCGTGGCGCGACTGCGGCGAGCTCGACCACCGCCTCGGCGAGCTCCCGCGGCAGGCCGGCTCCCATCAGCGCCGGCACTTGCCCCTCGGGCGGCACGCAGACGGCAGATACCGGTCGGCCGAGGGCTGCGCTCAGCACCTGCGCGACCTCGGTGGCCGAGTACGGCGGTCCGACCAGGTCGATCACTTCTCCGCGCGGTTCGAGCAGGCATCGGGCCGCGAGCCGCCCGACGTCGCGCGCCGCCACCATCGGCGCCCGCGCGTCCGTCGACGGGGCGAGCGTCGGGTAGATCCCGTGGCGCCGAGCCGTTCCGAGTCCCGCCACGACGTTCTCCTGGAGCATCGTCGCGCGCAGGACCGTGAGCGTCCGTCCCGTCGCGCGGAACGCCTTCTCCGCGTAGTGCAGATCCTTGGCCACGCCGTTCCCCTCCGCGAGCGCCGCAGCCGTCGTCGACAGGAACACGATGTGCTCGACCGTGCTCGCTCGCACGGCCGCGACCATCGCGTCGACCATCGCCCGCCGGTGCGCGTGGAAGGCTTCGATCCCCCGGTCTTCGGGAAGGATCGCGAACCATCCCTTGGCTCCTTCGACCGCAGGGACGAGCGCATCGCGATCGTCCAGCGAGCCCACTGCGACCTCCGCGCCGCGCTCCCTCCATCCCGATGCCTTCCGTGCGTCACGGACGAGAACCCGCACCGGCTTGCCTTGTTCGAGCAGCGCGTCGGCGACGGCGCGTCCTGTGTTTCCCGTGACTCCGGTGACGACGAACATGAGACCTCCCGCGTGGCGTTACCTTCCCTTCTTCGCTCCGCGCGCGGACCGGGTCGATTCCCAGGAAATGCCCAGCGATGTGCGCCCATGCACAGGGAGCCATGGATGCCCACGACCGACGATCTCGATTGGGACGACCTGCGGTACTTCCTGCACGCGGTGCGAGCGCAGACGCTCGCCGGCGCCGCAAGGGCGCTCGGCGTCGAGCACTCGACGATCGGACGCCGGCTCACCGCGCTCGAGCAGACGATTGGTGCGGCACTGGTGCTGCGTGGGCCCGACGGGCTGACGCTGACCCCGCTCGGCGAGCGGCTCCTGCCGCTGGCCGAGGACGTCGAGCGGACGGTGCGATCGCTCCAGCACGCGGTCGCGTCCCAGCAGGTCCGTGTGCGGCTCGCGGTGCCTTCCGGCTTCACCCGTCTCCTGGCGGACGGATTCGCGCGGCTACGCCGCCAGCATCCGGAGATTTCGCTCGAGCTCGTCAGCGGATCGCGGATGGTCGACCTCCACAAGGGAGAGGCGGATCTGGCGTTGCGGGTCGGCCCCCTGAGCGATCCCGAGCTCGTCGCCCGCAAGGTCGGGGAATCGCCGTGGGCGCTCTACGCGTCGGACGCCTACCTGGCCCGCCATCCCGTCGTCGATTCGGCCGATCTCTCGGGCCACGAGCTCATCGGCTACGACGAGAGCCTGGCCTCGGTTCCCGCCGCGCAGTGGATCGAATCGCACGCGTCGCAGGCGACCGTCGTGATGCGGAGTCGCGAGATGATCGACATGCACGCCGCCGTGGCGAGCGGGATTGGCGTCGCAGCGATTCCCTGCAGCCTGGGGGATCCGGACCCGACGCTCCACCGCGTGTCCGAGGTGCTCGGCTCGCGCGATGTCTCCCTCGTCTACCGGCGCGAGGCGCGGCTCTCCGAGCCCGTGCGCATCGTCGCGCAGTTCGTCGTTGCGCTCATGGCCGAGACCAGGACGTAGGCCTCCCCTCTTCTGACAGCTGTCAGGGGCAGTCCTCGGGACACATGCACTGGTTCTCGCCGGCCCCGCACGTGCCGTCGCCACACGCGATGCAGACGAACCAGCTCGGTGGCGCACTCGGTCCACAGCCTTTGGGGTAGCCCTCCCACACCTCGTCGGTCTTCACCATGGGCGCGGCTCTGTCGAGACCGTCGCAACAAAAGGCGCATTCGATCTTCGCGTCGAATCCCTTTCCGGCCGCGAGGCATGCGCCGTAGATGCCGCCGTACTGGAAGCACATCCCCTGCTCGTAGCCATCACAGCACGACGTGCCTTCGCCTTCGTCGCAGCAGTGGTAGACGCCGTCCTCGTAGCCGCCGCCGTCCTTCGAGTCCGGGTCCGCGGAGTTCTTCCCGCACGCCAGCACGAATCCCCAGAGGAGCAGCATCGAGACCTCGCGGGTACCGTACACGACGAATCGAAGCTCCTGCGGTTCTCCGAGGGTTTCGGTCGGAAACGACATTGCCCCGGATCCGGCCCTCCGACCCCCCCGGGCCCGCACATTCTCGTTGCAAGCGTTTGGTAAAGACGGGTACCTCTGAAGCCGCTGAGACCGGGACTGCGATCGCCGCGTCCAGGAGACCCCCATCCCAGGAGACACCATGAAATTGCCATCCGTGTTGATACTGTTCGCGCTCGTCGGCTGCAGCGACAAGGGAGATGACGACAGCAACGGAGGAGGAAATGGCGGAGGAGACGACAGCAACCCGCCGTCGAACGAGGACGCCGACAACGACGGCTTCGACGCCAGCGAGGATTGCAACGATGGGGATCCTGCGGTCAATCCCGACGCGACCGAGATCTGCGACGGGGTCGACAACGACTGCAAGGACGGCGTCGACGTCGGCGCTACCGATGCGACCGACTATTTCGTGGACGGCGATGCGGACGGGTACGGCGCCGGCGCCGCCACCGCGTCTTGCGACGCGATCAAGGGGCAGGTCACGAACGCCGACGACTGCGACGACGCGAACGCGCTCGTGAATCCCGCCGCGATCGAGGTCTGCGACGACCTCGACACCGACGAGGACTGCGACAGCAAGAGCGACGACGCGGACGACAGCGTGGACGCGAGCACTGCCACCGGCGTCGCCTACGTCGACAGCGACGGAGATGGCTACGGCATCGGAAAGAAGATCCCCGTCTGCGACGTCGGCGCTGGCTACTCGTCCATCGGAGGCGACTGCGACGACGTGAGCAGCGCGGCAAATCCAGGCGCTCCGGAGGTCTGCGGCGACACAGTCGACGACGACTGCGACGGCGAAGCGAACAGCTGTCGGTACTCCGGCGACATCGATCCCGCCGACGCGTACGCCCACTTGAAGGGGATGGGGGGGCAATACCTCGGCTACGACAGCACCCCTGCTGGCGACGTGAACGGCGACGGAGTGGACGACCTCCTCGTCGCGACGGGCACGGGGTCCGAAGCCTACGGCGCATACCTGTACAACGGCCCCGTCTCCGGCACGGTCGAATCGAAGTCCGCGTCGGCATACATCGCGAACGCGTCGAAAAGCGATGGCACCGGTGTCGACGTGCAGGGCATCGGGGATCAAGACGGTGACGGGTACGACGACGTCATGATCACCGCTGGTATGAACCTCACGTCTGGGTACTCCGGCGGTGCCTACGTGATCTTGGGACCGATCAGCGGAACGGCTTCCGCCGACGATGCGGCCTCGGCGACGATCGCTGGTGAGGCGTCGGCGTACGTCGGATGGTACCCATCGGCTGGAGATGTCAACGACGACGGCACCGTCGATCTGATGTTGGGGGCGCCCGGTACGAATTCCCAGACGGGCGTGACCTACATCTTCTACGGCCCGGTCACGTCGGGCGATCTCACGTCCGCCGACGACGCCGACGCGTCGTTCAGCGGTCTCAGTGGGAGCGACTGGACCGGAGGCTGCAATGCTGCCAATGGCGACGTCGACGGCGACGGCGTCGACGACGTGCTCGTGAGCGCCGAGCAGTCCGACCACCTCGATATCGACGACGGTGCGTCGTACCTCTTCTACGGGCCCGTCAGCGGCGACTACACGGTCGACGAGGCCGACACGACGTTCCTGGGCGGGCTCGCGTACACGCACCTCGGATGGTTCAGCTCCATCGGTGGTGATCTCGATGGCGATGGTCTGCACGACGTCGCGCTGACTGCGCCCTACCTCGTCGACGGCGCGGTCTACATCGCGTACGGCGACGAGATTGGCGGCTCCTCGGAGTTCGACGTCTCGAAAGCGAGCGGCATCGTCTGGGGCGACAAGGGGTCCATCCAACAGTTCGGCTACTACATGGACACGGCCGGTGACTTGGACAGCGACGGACACGACGATCTAGCAGTCGGCTCCTATGTGTCCGACGGAACCAATGGGACGGCCTGGATGTTCTATGGGCCAGTCTCCGGAACGATGTACGCATCCGATGCGTCGTTCGCCGTGCATGGGGACAAGGGGCAGGGGATGGGTGCTTCCACAGTGTTCGTGAATGACGTCACTGGCGACGGCGCGGACGACCTCGCGGTCGGTGCGCACTACACGAACCTGGGCGGGTCCTACGGCGCGGGGATCGTCCTCGTCTTCAACGGCACCGCCGAGTAGTAGCAGCGATTCGCCGCCTCTCATACGAATGATCTCTGCAGACGAGCGCTTCGGCTCGTCTGCAGACCCCCCATCCGTTGCGAGCGACGACGGCTACGACGACCTCGCGATTGGCTCGACGAACGCATTCGCGGGCGGGACGTACCGCGGCGCCGTCAGCGTATGGTTCGGGGGCGGACTCTAGACCCCGCTAGTCCACGCCGGCTTTCGGCGCGTAAGCGCCGCCGACCGCGCCCGAGCCCCAGATGTTGAGACCGATGAACGCGGTGTGGAGGTAGCGAGGCGCCCAGTCGGCGCCCATCTGCCACGCGAGGTCGAACTTCACGCGGTCCTGCAGGAAGCGGAGCTCGATGAGATGGACCTCGAAGCCGCCGGTCGCATGCCCGCGCGACTTCGAGCTCTCCGTGCGCGCTGGCTCGAGGTACGTGCCGCCGCGCAGCCGCAGGCGGTCGTGCCAGACCTCCACCTCCGCGCCGGCGCGCGGCGAGATCGTCGGGTTCTCGCCGCGTGGCACGATCTCTCCGGCCAGGACCTTCTCGAGCGACACGGTGTCCTTCAGCGCGCCGTCGACCACGACGTCGGCGGCGACACGCACCGGATGACTCACGCGGGAACCAGTGCTCCATCCGACGCCGACCTGTGCCTCGGGCGGGACGCGCGCGCCGTCGAACGGAACGTCCTGGTCGCTCTGCGTCTCCGCGTGCACGCCGGAACGCAGCGCGAGCGCGAAGTTCCAGTGCTCCCAGACATTGGGCACGATCGCGCCCATCTCGGCTCCGGCTCCGAAGTGGTCCACGTGCTCGCCGTTCTCGACGGTTCGAATTCCGAGCATGCGTGCGCCCGCGCCCGCGATGACGCGTCCGTCGCCGAAGGCGTACGCGACGTCCGTGTGGCCTTCGGCGCTGCCGAAGAACGAATCCGGCTGCTGATACCAGGTGCCCCCGAGATAGGCGCCCACGGCGGCCCTGCGGTATCCGATGGTCCCCGTGACGTTGTAGAGGTGTGTCGTCTGGTCGAGCGGCTCGCCGAGGTTCCATACGTCCTTCGTCTCTCCCGGGCTCGTGACCGTCAGCGTTCCGCTCGTGAAGATCGCGGACGTGGTCTCGATCCGGCGGTTGGCAGGCGCGGCGGGATTGCCGATCATTCCGTTGCCACCGAACGCGAAGGCCGACCCCGCGCCGCCCATCGCGATCGTCTCTGCGTTCGCGTAGACGAACACGCGCGTCAGGTCGACGACGGTGCCGTCATCCGCCGCGCGCGCGACGAGCGTCCCCGCGACCCAGAAGCACGACACCATCGCCACCTCTACCCTCTAGGGGAGAGGCCGGCGCGTCGCGCAGCGTGCGATCACCACCCCGAGAGGAGGTAGACGCCGCCCGAATCCTGGCGGAACTCCGGCGCACCGACCGCGAGATCGACGTCGCCGTCGCCGTTGGCATCGCCCAGTCCCACCACCGACCAACCGAGCTCGTCGTAGCCGGTCTCTCCGACCCAGGCGCTCGCCACGACCGTCGTCGTGCCGCTGAACGGACCGTTCTCCACCACCACCGTTCCGCGGTGATCGCCGAAGCGCGGATCGGGCGCGCCGATCGCGAGGTCGTCGTAGCCGTCGCCGTTCGCATCGCCGACCGTGTCCATCGAGAGGCCGAGCTGTCCGATGGACAGATCTCCCTCGAAGGTCGCCACCGGCTTGTTGGTGAGGGGCGCGGTGAAGATCTCGACGACGCCGTGCGAGTCGTTGTCGGTGGGCAGACCGACCGCGAGATCGTTGGTGCCGTCGCCGTCCGTGTCGCCCGCATTCCCGAGCGTGGTCTGCAGCACCAGCGTCGTCGGCTGGATCGTCAGGGCCGCGTCGTCGAGCAGAATGTCGGACGTGCCGACCGGGCCTTCGAACACGTACACCGTGGCCGGTCCGTCCAGGATGATGGATGTGGCGGCGGCCAGGTCCGCGACGCCGTCGCCCGTCCAGTCGCCGCCGAGCAACGCCTCCCCGAGGTAGCTGTTGGGCCCGTACACGCGCGTTCCGACATCGCTCAGGAATTCGGTTTTCGCCCAATCGTCGGCCCCTGCGACGATGTAGACGGTGCCGCTTCCCGGGCTGCCGACCGCGAAGTCGTCGTTGCCGTCGTCCGTGATGTCGCCGAGCGATTCGACCGAGAGGCCGGACGTCGCGTGCGGCTCGTCGCAGAGGAACCGGACGTCGGGGAAGAGGTTTCCCCCGGCCACCGGGCCCAGGTAGAGATCGGCCGCGCCATCGAGGGCGCCCGTGTACGCGCTCCAGTAGGACCCGAGCAGCAGGTCGTCGTGACCGTCATCGTTCGCGTCGATCTGTCCCGCGATGTCCCAGCTGAGATGGGCGAGGGCGAAGAGGCCCGGGATCGCGTCCGAGGCATCGAGCTCCGTCGGATCCTCTTTGACGTCCGGCGTGACGATGTAGGCCCGGCCGAAGAAGGGAACGCCGCCATCGCTCGAGAGGGGCGCGCCGATCAGCAGATCGATCGCCCCGTCGCCCGTGACATCGCCGACGCCCTTGAGGCTCCCGCCGATCCGGTCGGCCTCGTTGCCGTACCAGATCGCCGAGGCGTAGTCCTGGACCGTGTCCGGCGCCTCGTGCGCCGTGTCGATCGGAACGGTGCCCGAATCGTCGCCACTGTCGTCCCCGGAAGTTGCGGAATCATCGGGCGGAGTTCCGGTGTCGTCGGGAGTGGGCGTCGAAGAATCGTCGACCGGGAATCCGGTGTCGTCCCTCTCGTCGACCCCTTGATTGCATGCAACGGCGGCAAAGAGCAGCAGGGGAAGGGACCAACGAACCATCACAAACCTCCTCGGGGGCGGCACAGCATGGCCTGCCGGGCGGGCATCGGCCACCGCGAACCTATCCTGGCGTCCAGGCCATCGCGTCGGCGTACGTCGCGGCCTTCCGAGGTGTGACGGGTCCCCCCAAAAAAGAGGCCCGGGCGCGCGCGTTTCCACGCGCGCCCGGGCGGGTGTCTGCCTAGGGAACTACGGGGCGCACTCGTCGTAGAGATCGTCGCCTCGGAGGTCCGTGCCGTCGCAGAGGAAGTCGACGACGTCCGGATCGACGTCGTACGAGCCGCTGCAGTAGAACTCCTCGTCGGAGATCACATCGCAGGTCGCGGGGTCACCGTCGCCGGTGCCCTCGTAGCTACCCGACGTCGTCGTGTAGCTGCCGTCGTCCTCGATGCACGTGTCGGACTGCTTCCAACCCGTGTGGATCGGCACCTGGACCCAGCCGTGCGAGTCCTCGCCCGTGTAGTCCTCGAAGCGGACTTCCGTACCCGAGTCGTCGTAGGCGAGGTCGTAGGCGCGGACCTCGACCATGTAGTCGCCGAGATCCTGCGTCACGATCGTCGCGCACTGCTGCCAGAGCTTGTTGCCGCCCTCGTACCCGACGAGCTCGACGTCGTCGTAGCTGATCGAGAAGAAGTCCGGTCCGGAGATCTTCTCGAATTCGAACTCGACGCGGTCGTCGTCCGGATCCCACGCCTGGGCGCAGATCACGACGTCTTCGCACTGGTCGTTGAACTTGTTCTCGATGTTGGGGATCACGGTCGGCGGAGTGTTCGTCACGACCAGCGCGTCGATCGCACCGACGAGGTCACCCTCGCACTGCGACAGGAGCACGGTCTCGGTCGTGTACCCGCCGACGACTTCCAGCGGATCGGAGGTCGCGGTCGAGCACTCGTCGGATGCCGTGTAGCCCGTGTCCGTGATCTCCGAGGCGGGCGTCGCGGTCACGACGTAGCAACCCGGATCGAGCGCGATGAAGAAGTCCGCGCCGACGTGGTCCGAGCCCTCGTCGAGCGGCGCCTCGTCGAGGAAGTCGATCCGTCCCGGGAACGACGTGTCGTCGAGGCTCACGTCCTCTTCGTAGTGGAAGTCGTCGTACGTCTCACCGGCCGTACATGCGACACGGTCCACCTCGAAGTGGAATCCCACGACGTCGTTGTTCCCCGAGAGCGAGACGGTCAGCCGCGCTCCGGAGTAGTCGTTCGGACGCAGCTCCGAGTTGCCCGAACCGAGCTCTCCCCCGCATCCTGCCAAGACAATGGAAGCCAGTGCTGCTCTGGAAATTTCGCGCATAGTTTCTCCTGGCGGAGCACCCGTCCTGGATGCTCCCAACGATCTGGATGCGGTGTCTCCAACGTCCTGCGGATCATTCCGGCAGCCGCCGTGAGCTCGCCTCCAGTGCCGCTCCCGTAGGGCCCGGCCGAGGCTCGTCCACAAATGTAAGCGCTGATTTTCGCTGAAGATTCAGTGCGAATTGTGCGTGCGCATCGTGCAGCCCACGATCGACGCTACTGCGCCGTGATGTCGTAGGAGGCCAACGCAATTCTTCGCGTTCGTCGCGCAGAACGAGGGAACCATCTTTTTCCTGACCAGTCGACGAAACGCCATGGACGAATCACTTGCACGCCACAGCCAGTCGGTACTCCAACGCCGATGCAGCCACGCATCCTCATCGTCGAGGACGAGCACGACCTGGGACAGGCGCTCGTCTATTACTTGAAGAACGACGGCTTCCACGCCGAGCTCGAAACCACCGCCGCCGGTGGGCTCCGCGCGATGAGCCACGAGGACCTTCCGGACCTCGTACTGATCGACTGGATGCTGCCCGACTCACCGGGCACCGAGCTCTGTCGGCAACTGAAGTCCAACGATCGGACGCGGCGTGTCCCGATCGTGATGATCAGTGCACGCGGGGAGGAGATCGATCGCGTCGTCGGCTTCGAGCTCGGCGCCGAGGACTACCTCGTGAAGCCGTTCAGCCTCCGCGAGCTCACACTCCGCATCCGAGCGATCCTGCGCTACACGCGCGCGTCGCCGACGAGCTCGACCGTGCGGCAGGTGCAGGGCGTGCTGGAGGTGGATCCCACCGCGTTCTCGGCGCGTGTTTCGGGCGCGGAGGTCGCGCTGACGGTGCTCGAGATGCGTCTGCTTCTCGCACTGCTCGGACAAGCGGGTCGCGTGTACACGCGCGACCAGCTGGTGGACGAGGTGTGGGGAAACACCGACACCGTCACGGTCCGGGCCGTGGACTCACATGTGAAGCGCCTGCGCAAGAAGCTCGGGGACGCCAGCGGGTACATCGAAGCGGTACGCGGCGTCGGGTATCGCTTTCGCGCGCTGGGGTAGAACGAAGGTCTCAGGTCTCAGGTCTCAGGTCTCAGGGATTAGACTCTGGGCCGTGAGCTGGTTCACCTACGTGCTGGAATGCAGTGACGGGACGCTCTACTGCGGCGTCACTACGTCGCTCGAGCGGCGGCTCGCGGAGCACAACAAGGGGACCGCCTCGCGCTACACGCGGGTGCGGCGCCCGGTCCGGTTCGTCGCTTCGTGGCCGCAGGAGTCGCGCAGCGCCGCGCAATCGGACGAGGCGTGGTTCAAGTCGCTCGCGCGCGCGGAGAAGAAGCGCGTGGTCGCCACACGGTGCGCGGCAAGCGCCTCGCCCGAGTCTCGCCCCGTTCGGGAGCGACGATCGTCGCAACCTCGTTCACGCGGTTGATGCGATCTCTCAACGTCCGGAGCCCCTCCACCTCGAGCTGGCGCACCCGCTCGGCAGTGACGCCGATCCGCGAGCCGAGCTGGCGGAGCGTCTGCGGCTCGGTCCCGCGGAGCCCGAACCTGTCGAGCAGGATGTCGCGATGCACGCCCGCGTCGGAGTCGAAGAGCACCCGCGTGGCGAGCGCCAGCGCTTCGTGCGTTTCCATGTCGTCGTCCACACGCGAGGCGGTCGGATCCGATGTCGTCTCCTCCAGCGCGAGGCCGCCGTCGATCGCGACCTTCTCCCACGCCACGCTCGCGAAGGACGAACGCAGATGGGCGGCGGACGCCATCCGGAGGTCCGACGGCGCCTCGTCCTCCGACCCCGCGCGCATCAATCGCGATCGCCGGCGGCGCGCGCTGTCGGGGAGGCGCACGATGAGGTGGGCGTCCCCCACGGCGTTCTTCGTCTGGGCGCGGATCCACCATCGGGCGTACGTCCGGAAGAGGAAGCCGCGCTCGGGGTCGAAACGAATGGCCGCATCGTAGAGACCCACCGCCGCCTCGTTGGCGAGATCCGCGCGCGTCAGCTCCGGAATCACGACGCGTCGGGATTCGCGCTCGGCGAGGTTCCACGCCGAGAGCGCGAGCTTCCAGCGCAACCTTTCGGCCTCGCGCCAGAGGAGCGCGACGTCCGACGAAGGCGGTGCATCGACCGCCAGCATGCTCGCCCGAAGGCGATCGACCTGCGCCTTTCGCCGCCGTGCCCAGGAGGCCGTGGGGTGCATGTCGCTTCCCTCGAGCTGGCCACGGGAGACCAGCAGGTGTTCGAGCCGCGAGTCCAACGTCGCCGCGCGACGGGCCACGGTGCGCTCCTCTTCGGAGGTCCACGGGCGGTCGGATCTTCGCGGGGTCTCTTGATGAATCAAATGAGCTCCTGTAGGGAACGGCCTGCTCTCGGCATCCAGGATGCGAGAGAGCGACCCCACCTGTGGCGAGCATGCCGGCAGGTCGAAGGTCGAGCAGCAGAGAAGAAACGAGGGGGGAGGCGCTCTGCGCGTATGCGCCTGCTCGTGTGCTGCCTCCGTAACACGGCCGGTCGTGGCGCGGAGGACGCCCTTGTCGAGCACGAGGATAGGTCCTCCGGTGTCGTCAGGAGGGCATGACGTCGGACCGGCCGAGATTCCGCTTCCTCCGATTCCTCGCGAGGGTCGGGGTCGTCGTGTTCGTCCTCGGTCTCGCCGCGTTCCTCGCGCTGCGTTCGGATCCGTTCTCGCGCTTCCTCGCCAAGGCGCTCGAGGTCGCCATCGAGCAGGCGACGGGGGACAACGCGGTCGTGGGATCGGTCGAAGTGCGGCCGCTCCGCCGCCGGGTGGATCTCGCGGGGCTCGTGATCTCCGATCCCTCTGCGCCTCCCGATCAGCCGCCGATGGCGCTCGTCGAATCCGCGTCGGTTACGCTCGGGCTCGACGGGTTCGATCCGGTGCTGAAGACGCTGGCGCTCGAGCGCCCGCGGATCACGCTCCATCTCGTCCAGGGAAAGATCGCCGAGCTCCACGCCCCGCCGAAAGCAACCCAGCCGCAGACCGGGAAGACGTTCCCGTGGCGCCGACTCGCGATCCACGACGGCGCGTTCTCGCTGCTCACGCCGGACGGCAATGCCGTCGAGCTCAGCGGCGTGGACGTCGACACCGCCTCCGAGGGCACGATGGACATCGTGCTCGAACGCATCGCGGTCACGGCGGGCACGGTGAAAGAGGAAGCCACGAACATCCGGTTCCCCGACGTGGTCGCGACACCGGAGCGGATCGTCGTGCCCACGATCGACCTGGAGTTCCAGCGCTTCACGCTCACCGGCTCCTTCGGTCTCATCGCCGGTCAGGTGATCGCTCTCGATCTCTTCGTGAAGACCGAGCTCGCGGGCTGGAGCGACCTCATGGGCGGAAAGACCCGCGCAGAAGGATCGGTGATGTGCGACATCGGCGTGCGTGGATCGCCGAAGGCCCCCGAGGTCTCCGGTGCTCTGCTCGTGCAGTGGCCGAAGCTCTTCGTCACGAACGTGCACGGCGTCGAGCGCGCGTACACCTTCGGCGAGGTCACCGCCGCGTGGAAGCTCGCCGGCCGCGAGATCGACGTCGACCCGCTGATCGCGCACTGGGCGGGCGGGCTCGTCGAGGTGCACGGCTCGGTCGATCTCGAGACGAAGGTCGTGCAGGCCGCGGTCACTGCCGAGAACCTCGGCTTCGCCGACATCATGCGATCGACGGCCGCTGCGCCGAACCCGTGGGTCGACTTCACCGGGGACGCCGAAGCGCAGATCGCGGGGCAGCTGAGTCCGCTCGATCTCTACGGCAGCTTCGATCTCGCGATCGCGAATCTCCTCGTGGAGAAAGGGCCCGTCGACAAGCAGAGCGAGAAGGTCCTCGACTTCCCGGCCGCCGACGCGAGCGGCCAGCTCCACCTCGATGCTCACGGCATCCGCCTCGAGGCGTGGGAGGCGGGAACGCGCAGCACGCGCGGTCACGTCGTCGCCGACATCGGCTTCGGGTACGCCGGGCCCCTCGGCGTCGATCTCGACATGGCGGTCGACTACTCGGAGCTCCGTCCCCTCGGCGGCATGGGGCTCGAGGGGCTGGGACACATGAAGGGCCGGATCGCGGGCCCGTTCAACGCCCTGCACCTCACGGGGACGGCGGACGCCACGAGCTTCGCCATGCTGCAGACGCGATTCGCCGACACGATGACGGCGACGCTGTCGTCCGACATGAAGGTGCTCTCGCTCGACTCCTTCCACGCGCGGAAGGGAGAGACGCAGTACGCGGGCACGCTCGCGATCGACTTCCCGCACCAGTCCGCGATCGATCTCCAGATCCTGATCGATCACGGCCGGCTCAGCGACGTCGTCGGCATGTGGCTCGACATCCCGCACCTCGAGGCCGCGCTCCCGGGCGGGCGCCTCTGGCTCAAGGGCGAGCCGTTCCATCTCGACGGCGAGGCCGAGATCCCGTTCGGGGAGATCGATCTCTTCGGCGAGCGATTCGAGCGCGGGGTCGGCCGGGGCACGATGAAGAACGGCCGCTTCACGCTCGACGACCTGCGCATCACGCGCGCCGACGGGAAGCAGTCGATCGTCGCGCGCGGCACGGTGAAGGAGAAGTGGAAGAGCCACTTCGAGGTCGTGAGCGGCGGTCTCACGCTCGAGACGAGCACGCTCCTCGCGAAGGCTGCCGACGTTCGGGGGAAGGTGCACCTCGATCTCGTCGTCGACGGCACCCTCTTCGTTCCTGCGCCGCGCGGGCGGATTGCGATCAGCGGCGCGCAGCTCTTCGATCGTCCGCTCGATCCCTCGACGCTCTACTTCGACACGAACGACGCGGGCGTGCTCGCGTTCCAGGGCGGCGTGCTCGGCTCGAGCATGGGCGTGCAGGGCACGCTCCACCTCTGGGACGAGCAGGCCTACCATGTGAGCCTCGACATGGGCGGATACCCGCTGGGCGTCTTCTTCCCCGTCCGCGAGAGCGGCGGCGACGTGCGCGCCCGGGTGTGGGGCGGCGTCACGATGTCCGGCGCCTTCGGCGACCATCCCACGCCCGTCGACATCGTGGCCGAGATCTCGCGGTTCGAGGCGGAGTGGGAGGGCCACCGACTCGAGTCCAAGGGGCCGTGGCACTACGAGCAGCACGGCACGGCGCTCGCGTTGCGCGACCTCACGATCGAGGGCGGAGCGACGGCGCTCCAGTTCTCCGGGGCGCGCGAGGCGAACGGGGCGGTGGATTTCACCGGTGGCGGGTCGGTCGACCTCGATCTCCTCCGGCTCGTCGTGCCGGGGCTCACGTTGTCGGAGGGCACGGCGACCGTCGAGGTGTCGTTCGAGGGCCCCGCCAAGAACGTCGACAGCCACGTGCTCGTGAAGGCGAACGGCGCGCGCTTCGAGGGCGACTGGTTCCCGGCCGAGCTCGCGAACGTGGACTTCTCGGTGCGGGCGACCCCGACCCGCTACGACCTCGAGACCGTTCGCGGACGGTTCGGTGGCGGCGTGTTCGAGGTCGGCGGAACGATCGGCGCAGAGAACTGGGTCCCGAAGCGCTACGATCTCGTGGGCAACGCGACGGACGCGACGGTCCGCTGGTTCGACTTCCTGCCGCCCGCACGCGGCAACGCGCAGCTCACGTTCCGCGGGCCCGCGGACTCGCCGCTCCTGGCCGGCCACGTCGACGTGACGAGCATGGTGTTCAGCGAACGGATCAGCTGGGAGGACTGGGTCGTCGAGCTCGAGCAGGGACGGCTCCAGGGGGCCTCGTCCGTCGAGACAGGGGAGCCGCTGTTCGCCATGAACGTGGACATCGTCGCGAACGACACGATTCGCGCCCACAACAACGTCGCGGAGCTCGAGGCCTCGGCGAACCTCCGGCTCGTCGGCGATACGGAACGCCCGGGTCTCCTGGGCGACGTGCGAGCGCTCCCCGGCGGCAAGGTGCTGTTCAAGGAGCGCGAGTTCGATCTCGAGCGCGGCGAGATCCATTTCCTCGATCCGTACTCGTTCGATCCGGAGCTCGACTTCGCGCTCGTGACGGACGTGCGGACGCGCGAGCAGGACTACACGATCGATCTCTGGGTGAACGGACCGTTCTCGGACTGGCGCTCGACGGCATCGAGTGATCCGACACTGTCGCAAGCAGACATCAACGCCGTGCTGCTCTTCGGCATGACGGGCGAGGAGTTCGAGCGCTACGGCGGCATCGCCAGTGCCGTCGCGCTCGAGGGCGGCGGGCTCCTCCTCACCAAGGCTGCCGGAGACCTCGGCCTCGCGAACCAGAGCGGGCAGGGGATCTTCCAGCTCGAGGCGCTGCGACCGGATCGCGTCGACATCGAGACGGGCGTCGGGAAGCGAGCCACGGGATCCGTGACCTCGGGCGCGCGCCTGGTGGTCGAGAAGGACGTGGACATCGAGGGCTGGCCCGAGGGCACGTTCGTGATCGAGCAGAACATCGTGGACCTCGAGGACACGTACGTCGGGTTCGAGCAGCGGCTCGCTCGGCGTCTCTACGCGACCGGCTACTGGGCGACGCAGCCGATCGGCCGCGACATCACGGTGCTCGGCGCCTTCGGCGCGGAGTTCACCGCGCGTTGGGAGTTCGACTAGGCTTTTCTGGACACGTCGCCGAAATCGTGCTTAGAGCCAAGAACTCCCCCGAGGTACCGATGCGTCTCGCCGAGCGGCTGAGTGTCGTGTTCGCATGTTTTCTCGTGCTCGTGCCCCGCGCGGCGTTCGCGGTCGTGCCCATGTTCGACGGAGCTCCGGTCGTCGCCAATCCGTCGTGGGACGGGGTGGCGAACACGATGATGTACACGGTGACCGTCACGGTCGACGGATACGCCGCCGACTCCGATCACGCCGCGGTGGTCGGCTTCACGGACGACTACACGACCTGCGCAGCGTCGACGTTCAAATGGTCCCAACCGAAGTTCTTCGACACGACCGCGACGCGGACGTGGACGCTCTACAACTTCGAGCCCCTTTCCAGCACAGTGGGATCCGAAGCTTGGAATTCACGTGACTTGAAGTCGCGGCCGCACTGACCCTATAGTGAGTCGTATTAATTTAAATCATACCAACATGGTCAAATAAAACGAAAGGCTCAGTCGAAAGACTGGGCCTTTCGTT
>JADMIO012720212.1_pt1 | contig 68338 bp, 55 predicted proteins | sample 8958161 | NCBI WGS metagenome assembly JADMIO01 (sample SAMN16585339, study PRJNA669376) | soil metagenome | isolation source: Crop rotation soil | place: USA: Cullars Rotation, Alabama | collected 2011 | reverse complement strand
CTTTCCCAGTAAGGCGGGTGTCACTCACAACTGACCATTCACCAGTCACCATTTATCCCAACCCCGCCACAGGCGTAGTCAACATCAGTTTCCCAAAAATCAAGCAGGTGACTTTAATAGATGTTACAGGCAAGCAGGTTCTTCAACAAGCTTTTGGTGATCAAAGTCGGGTACAAATTGACTGTGGCAGGCTGCCAAATGGATTATATTTGGTTAGGATAATTGACTCTAAAAGTAAAGTAAGTTCTCAAAAATTAATTATCAAGCGGCCGTAAATGAGTACATGTCAAAGAGAGCACACCTTCATAGCAGGCGTGCTCTCTTGTTCTTTATTAGTTACTGTTTTTTCCGCTAGAGCGCAATACAATCTTGTTCCCAATTTCAGTTTCGAGCAATATACTAAGTGTCCCATTCCAACGGATACTCGCGGTAACAAGCCAGATAATTGGTATAAACCCGACAACAGAGGTGCGGGTTATTATAATGCCTGCGCAGGAAGTGGACCAACAGTAGTTTGCGGTGTTCCTTCACATGCAACAGCTGGTGGATCAGGTTTTCAATATGCCAGAACTGGTAACGCTTACGTAGGGATGTTTTATTACAATGGTGGTGATAGTCGCAACTATTTTCAGGTTCAACTTTTGGATAGCTTGCGACAGGATAAATGTTATTATGTAGAATGTCACGTCAATTTAGGAGACGAGTTTAGGTTTTCTTGCAACAACCAAGCTATTCTACTTACCTCTCAGGCCATTTATGCGGACACTATTCATGCGGTACAACTCATATCAGCCACCCCCCAAATAATTAACTATGGTAATCCGAATATTACAGACACACTTAATTGGGTAAAAGTAAGTGGTATATTTACAGCACAGGGAGGAGAACAGTTTTTAACCTTGGGAAATTTCAAACCCAATAACCAAACAACATATCAAGTCTTTAACCCAGCAGGAGGCTATAACGGCGCTGCTTATTATGTGGATGATGTCTCTGTAATACCATTGGACAGTATGCCTTTAAAAGCTAATGCCGGCACCGACACCACCATAGCACAAGGCGACACCATCTTCATCGGCACCCTCACCAACGGCATTACCAACATACATTGGTACAACGCCGCCGGTCAGGCAATAGACAGCACCCGTCCCGGCTTCAACGTCACCCCCGACAGCACCACCTTCTACATAGTAGAGCAAACCGTTTGCGGCTACACCTCACGAGACACCGTAACCATCACCGTAAACCCCCTACCCCTCCACTGGTTCACCTTCACCGCAACAACCCTAAGCAACGAAGCAGTAGCCCTCAACTGGCAAACCGCCAACGAGCAAAACGTAAGCCACATCAACATCCAGCGCAGCACCCGTGGCACCCAAGACTTCCAAACCATCGCCACCCTCCCCGCCACCAACAAACCCCACAACCAATATTCCTATCTAGACCATTCACCATTCACTATTCACCATTCACTACTCTATCGCCTCCAAAGCATCGACAACGATGGCCGCCGCAGCTATTCAGAAATTAGGCGCGTATCACTCAACACCTCACACACAACACTCAACACTTATCCCAATCCCACAAAAGAAACCCTTAACATCCAACTCACCACGAGAAACGAGAAACAAGTAACGGTATTAATCACTGACATAGCCGGCAGACTAGTGCAACAGCAAGCAATCCAGCTAACTGCAGGCGACAACACCAAAGCCATAAATGTTTCCTCGCTACAAAGCGGCAGCTACCTAATCAAAGTTGTTTGCCCCAATGGCTGCGAAGCCACAGTAAGCAAGTTCATGAAAAACTAGGAAAATTGGCCCCTGTTGTATTCTTCACCAGCAGCTCACTCGCCAACTATAAAGCCCACTCCCAATGCCAAAAACAGTTAGCCACACCAACTCAACGAACAAAAGCCTCGATACTACAATCAAAAAGCCCCATCAACGAACAAAAAACCCCGGCGTGCGTGGCACGGCAAGAGGCGCGGAGCGATCCTGCTTGCCTTGAATTTTCTTTGGTTACTTTCTTTTTTTCAAGAAAAAGAAAGTGACACAGCGTCTCCGCAAATCACAAAGGCATCCGCAGAAGCAGTCAATTTTCTCCAGGTAACAAAAGCACTCCATCTCCACTTGTTCCGAAGTTTTTTTTCAGAAAGGGAATAAACGATGAAATAAATCTCGGCAACAGCCGTTTATTAATACAGTAACCGTTCTCAGAAGCACATTTAATTCATCAAAAAAGCATTTACAATGCCTACTCCAAAAAAGCGCTACGCTTGCTCCCAGGAAGTTCTCATCATCATTTGCATCCTAGCCTACGGCCGTTGCCGCGAGCTGCTTGCAAAATTCTCTCGTTTCAAATCAAAATACACCGACAGCTATTTAGACGATGCGCTCAAAAAAGTAAACGATGCCAAAAAAATTGAAGTCGTCAGCAAGCGCAATGCCACCAAAAAAGAATCAAGAACCGACTTGGTAGCAGCAGCAAAGCTTTGCCGCCAAAACTTCAATAAGCTCAAAAGATTTATTAGCGATGCATTTCCAAAAGCAGTCATCAACGATAAGTTCCAGGCTGCCGGTGCAAGCTTCTACAAAAAAGCAGCAAAGAACAATTGGAGCGCCCAAAGCAGCCTCATCAATGCAGCTATCACCTTCATCGAAGACAACCTTGTCGAGTTGAATGCCAACGGCAACATGCCCGCCGATTTCGAAACCACGTTCAAGGAAGATGGTAAAGCCTGCACCGATCTTATCACCAAATATTTCGGCATCGACACCACCAACCGCGACATCACATTCGACAAGATAGAGGCAGACAATGCCATCTTCGATGCGCTGACCGACATGCTAAAAGATGCGCAGGAATGTCTGCCTGAAAAGGATAAGCGGAATTTCGTTTTCTCCTACCTGCGCAAGCTCGCAAAAGGTCAAACTCCTGGCAGTCTCAAAGGCTACATTCGCGATCAGAATAAAAAGGCCATAGCAGGAGCAGTGATCACCATTCTTGGCACTGAACTCACAACAATCACTTCCACCAAAGGCTACTATCGCTTCGGAAGATTAGCTGCCGGAGAATACATTATTTGCATCTCCATCCCCGGCAGAGACCTCATTGAGCAGACAGTAACAATCAAGGGCGGCACAGCCAAAACCCTCAGCATCACCATCCCTGCACTCGAAGCAGCAGCATAATAAAGCTTCTAACCCCATAGTTCTCATAAAGGCGGCCCCGGCTGCCTTTTGCTTTTTCTATCAAAACACTTCAACGCACAATCATCTCTCATAACTCATCACTCGAATCCCCGAAGACATTTCCAATTCTCCATTATCTATTATCTATTCATTCTCCACAGCTTCACTTCCTGCTCAAAGTTGAGCCAGCCGGGAGTTGTGGTGAATTGCTTCACAAATTCGAAACCTGCTTTTTGCAGCGTTCTGTTTGGTGCTTCGTTGTGGGCATAGGGTTCGCAATACAAAGTCTTTAGGCCAAAGTTTTTGAAGAAATAAGGGATGGTCATCTTCACGAAATTCAATCCCATGCCTTGCTTCCTTTTGTCACTCTTCCACAGGTGGAGGTGCATGTAAGCTTCCTCGCCGAAAACAATTTTGTTGATATTGGAATGGCCGACTGGCTCGCCATCGAGCAGCCAGATGATGCAGTACGACTTCTTTTCCTGGAGCGGTGCGCTGAGCTGTTCGTTCAGCACATCGAGCCACTGCTGGCGCGAAGGCATCTTTGCAGTATCCACGCCCATGCCTTCGAGAAAGGGCTTGTCGGCCGTGAGCCAGTAGTTGATGAGATGCGGAATGTTGTCGTGTGTGAGCTCACGAACGGTGAGTTGGTCGGGCATAAGTGTATGTGTGGCTGAACCGTTTAAAATGAGTTTGTTGATATCCTAAAATGTTTTTGTCACCCTGAGCTTGTCGAAGGGTATCTGCATAGAACCTGCAGAGGGCTTCGACAAGCTCAGCCTGGCAATTAATGACGCAATAACGGCACACAAACTTATCGATTCCATTGAGCAGGCACCTCGTTACATTTGCTCCGTGTCCAGCCTTCTCGACAATCCCGTTTATAATGCACTGCTCACAGGCGATGCGCATCGCGGCTCGGGCACTGACTCTGTGAAGTTTTTCGACAAAGAGATTTCTCCGTTCGCAGGGTTTGAAGAAGGATATGCAAACGGCTTTGATGACTTACACAAAATTCTTCCGCCGGGGCGGAATATTCTTTATGCCACCCGCAATCAAATAAGCGAACCGAAAGGTTGGAAGCTAACGCATCACATAGCAGGGTCGCAGTTTGTGCTCGATACATTTAAGCCCATTGGTAAAGATGTAGCAGAGCTGGTGCCGCTACAAGCACAACATGTTGAGCAGATGGTTGCGCTTGCCAGGCTTACCAAGCCCGGGCCTTTCGACACCCGAACCATTGAGTTCGGCCACTACTTTGGCATATTCGACGGCGACAAGCTAGTAGCAATGACCGGTCAGCGCCTTCACGTTGCCAATTACAGCGAAGTGAGTGCAGTGTGCACCCATCATGATTATTTAGGCAGAGGCTACGCAGGTGCATTGATGGAGCACGAGCTGCAACTTATTCTCGGTGATGAGCATATCCCTTTCCTGCACGTGAGGGCGGACAACGAAAGAGCCATCGCACTTTATGAAAGGCTAGGCTTTAGGCTGAATGGTGGAATGAACTTTTACTTCCTGAAAAGAATGGATTGATAAAGTGTTGCTGAAGATAGTCCTCTCCTATTCTACCGGTATATACACATGAAATGAAGCGCCCTCGCCGGCAACACTCCTGGCATTGATAACACCTTTGTGATTGTCGACTATCTTTTTGCAAATGGCAAGCCCTATGCCCGTGCCTTCATACTCGTGGTGGGAATGCAGCTTCTGGAAAACGCCGAAAATCTTCTCCGCATGCTCAGGATCGAAGCCCATGCCGTTGTCGGCAAAAGTGAAGTGGTGATATGGCTTTTGCAATAGACCAGGAACATGTGTGTGCTCATGATTATCCCCGAGGCTGTATTGTATTCTTACGTGCGGGGCTTCACCTTCTTTGCAGTATTTAAGCGAATTACTTAGCAGGTTGATGATGAGCTGCTCAAATTGAATTGGTATCACCTTCATTTGCGGCAGCTTATCGGCTTCAATCACAGCTTTAAGTTGGTGTATCTTCTCCCGCATCAGCTCGAGCACATCGTTCAAAAGATCGTTGAGGTTTACGCTGGCAAACTGCGCTTCGGCACTACCTGTTTGCGAATAGGAGAGAATATCTTTTATCAGTTGCTGCATTCTCGCCGCTGCCTTCGCCAACTTCTGAAAATGGTTCTTCCCTTTTTCACTCAGCACATCGTAATCGCTTTGGCGTATCATTTCCACGAACGTGCCGATCTTACGCAGAGGCTCCTGCAGGTCGTGGCTGGTGAGGTGGCTGAAGGAAGCAAGCTCCTTGTTTATTTGCGCAAGCTCAATGTTCTTCATAACCAGTTGCTGCTCTTTGGTGTGCGCAGAAGTAACATCTTGCATGGCCCCGATAAACACCTTGTCATCACCATGCCCCAACACCACACCGCTTGTGGTGACGTGTATGAATTCATCGTTCTTTTTCCGGATCCTGAAGTGCGACTTTGGAAATGTTTGCTGGTCGGCGACAAACTTTCTGTACTCTTTTGCGAGGTTGGGCACATCCTCAGGATGGATCATGCTGTAGAATACTTCAGGCACGGGATCGAATTCGCCGGGTTCGTAACCAAGCAACCGGTACATGTTGTCGGAATAAGTGTATTCGCCACTGCTGAAGTGATAGCTGTAACTACCCATAAGCGCAGTTTGCTCCGCAAAATTATGGATCAGGTTAAGTTGCCTTATTCTGCTGTCCGCTTCTGTTCTTTGGGTAATATTCTTACTGGATTTGTTAATTAAAGTGTTCATGCTGATGGGTCGGAACATAAAAGTAGCCCGTTTCCTTTAAATGAGGAACGTAAGTTTTGCACGGACTTTACGATGTTTTATGCTCTTATGAGGCAGGAAAAAGGGCTTGTCTACCATTACTCCTTTACCTGTCACCCCATACTTCTAAATAGAGATAATTTTATTTTACTTTTGCACACAATTTCTCCGATGCTTCCCGACTATCCCCACAAAATTTTCGCCGACAGGTGTAATGCTTATGCCTGCCTCATGGAAGCCCTTGCGACCGATTCGAGTTTGTAGGTTTCGAAACTGGCATTTATAACTCATCACTCATAACTCATAATTAAATGGAAACTTTATCAATAGAAAAGAAAGCAATAAAGAACGACGCCGATTTTTTACCGCTTCACGGAACCGATTATGTTGAGCTCTACGTTGGAAACGCCAAGCAATCTGCCCATTATTATATGAGCGCTTTCGGTTTCCAGGCCATCGCCTACGCCGGCCCGGAAACAGGTGTTATGGACAGGGCAAGCTATGTGGTTAGACAACACAAGCTGACATTTGTGTTAACCACACCGCTTCGCGGAAACAACCCAATCGCCGATCACATCTACAAACATGGTGATGGTGTAAAGCACCTTGCACTAATGGTAGACGATGCCACAGATGCTTACGAACAAACTACAGCTCGTGGCGCTGCCAGCTATATCGAACCGCAACATCTTACTGACAAGAGTGGCGAAGTGGTAATGAGCGGCATCCGTTTATACGGCGACACGTGCCACCTGTTTATAGAGAGGAAAAACTACAAAGGCGTATTCATGCCAGGCTACCGTGCATGGACCAATCCACACTACGCACCCATAGACACCGGCCTGCTCTACGTCGACCACTGTGTCGGAAACGTAGGATGGAATCAAATGAACAGGTGGGTAAAGTTTTATGAAGACGTGATGGGCTTTAAAAATATTCTCAGCTTCGACGATGAGGATATCTCTACAGAGTATTCGGCTCTCATGAGCAAGGTTATGAGCAATGGAAACGGCTTTGTAAAATTCCCGATCAATGAGCCCGCAGAAGGCAAAAAAAAATCACAGGTGGAAGAATATCTTGAGTTCTACGATGGCGAAGGTGTGCAGCACGTAGCAATGGCAACCAACGATATTGTTGCTACCGTAAAGGAACTGATGAGCCGCGGAGTAGAATTTCTGAAAGTTCCTACCACTTATTACGACGACCTGCTCGACCGCGTTGGCCATATTGACGAAGACCTTGAGCCTTTAAAAGAGCTTGGAATTTTAGTGGACCGGGATAACGAGGGCTACCTGCTCCAGCTTTTCACAAGGCCTGTTGAAGACCGTCCAACATTGTTCTTCGAAATTATCCAGCGCAAGGGTGCAAAAAGCTTTGGCAAAGGAAATTTCAAAGCATTGTTTGAAGCGATTGAAAGAGAGCAGGCAGCGAGAGGAAACCTTTAATACAAAATTCAACCGCCTGGTCATTGCGAGCAAAGCGAAGCAATCCGATATCTTATAGCTAAGTCTGAAAGTGATAGAAACAAGTTGCCTCCTTGCATACCTCGCAATGACGAGGCAATTCATAATTCCTAATTCCTAATTCTTAATTCCACCATGCCCCATTACTATAAACTCGGAGAAATACCCCATAAGCGTCACACACAGTTTCGCAGGCCTGATGGCGAGTTGTATTCAGAGCAATTGTTTTCCACTGAAGGCTTTTCCAACGATTACTCCATTTTGTACCATATGCATCCGCCTACTCAAATTCTTAAAGCAGAAAAACCTGTGAATGTGGCGCCGGTTATTGCCGAAGAAAAAATGCTTAAGCATCGCAGCTTCGAGGGCTTTAAAGTAAAGCCCGCAAAAGATTTTCTCGAAAGCCGCATTCCTGTATTGGTGAACAATGATTTGCACATTGTGCTTGCAGCACCAAAAAGCAGTGTTACCGATTATTACTACAAGAATGCCGATGCGGATGAAATGATTTTTGTGCATGAAGGCAGCGGCGTTTTGAAAACCATGTATGGTGAGTTGTCATTCGGATACGGTGATTACCTCGTTATTCCACGGGGCACTATGTACCAGGTTCATTTCAACACCGAAGATAATCGCCTGTTTATTGTTGAATCGTTTAGCCCCATCCGTTATCCAAAGCGCTACATGAGTAAGTTTGGTCAGTTACTTGAGCATTCTCCTTTTTGCGAAAGAGATATCCGTGAACCCCAAAACCTCACAACACACAATGAGAAGGGAGACTTTCTTGTTCGCACAAAAAAGAAAGGAGTGCTTTACAACATTCACTACGCTGCACATCCCTTTGATGTTGTTGGATGGGACGGATGCTGCTATCCGTTTGCATTCTCCATTCACGACTTTGAACCGATTACAGGTCGCGTGCATCAACCACCACCGGTGCATCAAACCTTTGAGGCAAATAACTTTGTAGTGTGTTCTTTCTGTCCCCGTTTGTTTGATTATCACCCGCTGGCAATTCCCGCACCTTACAATCATAGCAACATCGACAGTGATGAAGTGTTGTATTACGTTGATGGCGACTTTATGAGTCGTAAGAATGTAACACGTGGTATGATAACCTTACATCCTGCCGGCATTCCGCATGGTCCACATCCAGGCACAGTAAAGAAGAGCATTGGCGCAAAAGAAACAAAAGAACTCGCTGTGATGGTGGATACATTTCACCCTCTCATGCTCACCAAGCAGGCAATTGAAATTGAAATTGAAGGATACACAGAAAGCTGGATTGAATAAGAGCCAGTGCGCAGTGGTCAATATAAAAATAGCCCACTTTCCAGTGGGCTATTTCTTTTTTGTCGGGATGACTGGATTCGAACCAGCGGCCTCTTCGTCCCGAACGAAGCACGCTACCGGGCTGCGCTACATCCCGAAATAAGACGAACGAATTTAGCGGAAAATAAAAAAGACAAATCGATAATTGATTTGTCTTTTAGTCGGGGCGGCAAGATTCGAACTTGCGACCTCCTGCTCCCAAAGCAGGCGCGATAACCGGGCTACGCTACGCCCCGAGCTGGATTATCACTTTTCAGCGGTGAGGGAGGGATTCGAACCCTCGGTACAGTTTAACCCGTACGACGGTTTAGCAAACCGTTCCTTTCGGCCACTCAGGCACCTCACCTTTCCCCTTTTAAGGGCGGCAAAAATAAGCGTTTGACTTTAACTTCCAAATCGGCTTTTATTTTTTTGCAAAAAGGATTCATTAAGTATAGGTGCGAACAAAAATCCCTAGTCTTTTTGAGGGTTTGGGACGATTAGTTCTTTCCTCAATTTAGTTTACATCGCTGCGAGCTGAACTTTCTGCTGAAGCTCCATTACGTTTTCGCGGAAAAGGCTATCACTATCCATTAAGTCTTTCACGGTTTGACAACTATGAATAACCGTGGTGTGATCTCTACCGCCAAAATGCTCGCCTATTGTCTTCAAAGAGTTTTTGGTAAAAGCTTTGGCGAGATACATAGTGATTTGCCGAGCCTGCACAATCTCACGCTTCCTTGTTTTTTGTAGCAGTTTGTCGTAGGCAACATCAAAAAATTCGCACACCATCTTTTGGATAGCGTCAATGGTTATTTCCTTGCTACTAGTCTTCACAAAGTTTCTGAGTACCTTTTTAGCTAGCTCAATGTCAATTTCCCTTTTGTTCAGCGATGATTGAGCAAGCAACGAAATCAATGCGCCTTCAAGCTCACGGATGTTGCTATTAATGTTGTACGACACATACTTCACCACTTCGTTAGGCATATCAAGCCCATCGTTCTTCATTTTCTTTTCAAGAATTTCGATGCGAGTGTCGTAGTCAGGCATTTGCAGATCAGCGCTCAAGCCCCAGCGAAAGCGGCTCAGCAATCTTTCCTGCAAGCCATCTAAATCTTTAGGCGGTTTGTCGGACGATAATACAAGCTGCTTACCTGACTGATGCAGATGATTAAAAATGGCAAAAAACGCATCCTGGCTTCTTTCTGCACGGTTAAAGAACTGCACGTCGTCAATAATCAACACATCAATAAGCTGGTAAAAATGGATGAAATCATTGATTGCGTTGTTGCGGCTGTGATCCTGAAACTGGTTGATAAACTTTTCAGAGCTTACATACAGTACTACCTTGTTTGGATGGATGCGCTTTACTTCATTACCTATCGCCTGTGCAAGGTGTGTTTTGCCTAAACCTACGCCACCGTAAACAACAAGAGGGTTGAAGGAATTTGCTCCCGGTTTTTCTGCAACAGTTTTGCCAGCACGGCGAGCTACACGATTGCAATCGCCTTCCACATATGCATCGAATGTGTAGATGGGATTTAGCTGCGGGTCAATTTGCATCTTCTTCAACCCTGGAATCACAAATGGATTCTTTACTGGGTTGTTTATTACAAGCGGAAAATCGAGTTCGTTGTTGCTGAATGTTTTGATGTTGTTTGCCGGAACATCCATCGTTAGTGGTTTGCTGTTGCCATTGCCGCTATCAACCATGATGCGATATTCAAGCCTCGCATCTTTACCAAGCTCTCTTTTCAAAGTCTTTGCCAAAAGGTTTACATAATGCTCTTCGAGATACTCATAAAAGAATTGACTGGGCACCTGGATGAGCAAAATGTTTTCTCTTAGCTCAACGGGTTTAATCGGTTCAAACCATGTTTTGTAATGTTGCCATTCTACGATGTCTTTAATGATTTTCAAACAATTACTCCAAACCAAATCAGCAGTTTTGGATGTGTTAATCACAACAATTTTTTTATAGTCGGTTAAGAAATATCACGATGAAAAGCCCTGAAAAAATTTCCAACAATCTGTGTAAAAAATTTTTTGGAAGGACAGCGAATATCATCTTTTTCGTGAGAAAAAAAAATTCTAAAAAACTTGTTTTTCACGTTCGCACAACAGTCAACGAATTGCGCATTGCAAAAACTTTTTTGCCTTTAAAAATGATTGTAAATGCAACAATAAAAGTTGCATCAACGTCGAACAATTCGTAGAAAATTTTTCAACAAAAATTGGATTAAGAGGACAAGATGTAAAGCTGAAAACTATAAAGCCGCTATGCTGAAACCATTGCCACGCTTGGATTACCGGTCTTTAGTAAAATTCGTTCAAGCCAGTTGTTTGCAGATTTGAAGTGAAAAGGTAAACTTAAATGCGATTGAAAATCCTTAAAAATTTTTTTAACCGATTAAATTTTACTAGCCTAGCGATTTTGGCGTTAAAAATTTTATAAACGATACTTTTGCCCAATAATTTCTTGCATCATGGCATTCGAAATAATGGGCAAGCTGATAGCAAAATTTGATACAATTCAGCGCAATGAAAACTTCAAAACAAGAGAGTTTGTCGTGGAAACTAACGATGAAGTAAACGGCCGCACTTTTACTAACTACATCAAATTTCAGTGTGTGCAGGAAAGAACAAATATTCCCGACAGATGCAACATCGGCGATGATGTAAAAGTTCAGTTCAACATTCGTGGAAGCAAGTGGGAAAAAGAGGGGCGTACCAATTATATCACCAATCTTGATGCATGGCGAATGGAGACGGTCAAGCTCAATGAATCGGTTCACGAACCATCTTATACAGATGCGTCTCCATCAGACGATGTAGACGATTTGCCATTCTAATTTCTTCGGTAATTGCTTCGCAAAATTTTTAGGATAACAACCTAACTATGCAACAGCAAATAACTCTTCAATTACTTCCGGCTGAGACAGCGGGCCATGATACAATCAAAAAATCCATAGCAAGCTCTCTTGCAACAGGCCCTAAGCGTATAACAGGCTTCAACATTGTCAAGAAATCAATTGATGCAAGGGGCAGGCAGCCCTACATTAACCTCACTCTGCAGGTCTTTATTGATGAGCCTTTCATTGAAAGAAACATTGCGAGAATTGCCTTCAAAGAGGTTAGCAAATCGCAACAAAAGGTCGTTATTGTCGGTGCGGGACCAGCAGGCTTGTTTGCTGCGCTGAAGCTAATTGAACAAGGTATTCAACCCACCATCTTAGAACGGGGAAAAGATGTTAGAGCAAGACGAAGGGACTTGGCAATGCTTAATAAGGAAGGCATAATTAATCCCGAGAGCAATTACTGTTTTGGTGAGGGTGGGGCAGGCACTTACAGCGATGGTAAGCTTTATACTCGCAGCAACAAGCGAGGTAACATAAACCGCATCCTTAATCTCTTTGTGCAGTTCGGCGCTGAAGAAAAAATTTTGTACGAAGCACATCCGCACATTGGAACCAACAAGCTTCCACAAATTATTACAGCCATGCGCCAGTGCATTATTGATTGTGGAGGTAATTTTCTTTTCAATAAAAAGGTGACTGACTTCAATATTGTAAATGGTAGCATTCAATCAATGAGAACAAGCGATGGCGATGAGTTTGCTGCTCATGCATTTATTCTTGCAACAGGGCATTCGGCAAGAGATATTTTCACATTGTTGCACAACAAAAAAATTTTGACTGAAGCAAAGCCTTTTGCATTAGGTGTTCGGATTGAGCATCCACAAAGCGTTATCAATAGCATTCAATATCACTCATCGGGTAATGATTTGCCGCCTGCATCTTATTCACTAGTGCAGCAGGTGCATGGTAAAGGCGTATTTAGCTTTTGTATGTGTCCGGGTGGAATTATTGCTCCGGCATCTACTAATCCGAATGAACTTGTGGTGAATGGTTGGAGCCCGAGCAAACGCGATAATCCTTTTGCAAACAGTGGCATGGTCGTAAGCGTTGAGGACAGTGATTTGAATGATTTAAAAGATTACAGAGATTACATAAAACATAGCAATCACAACCTCTCATCTCCATTGCGCATGATGTGGTTGCAGGAAATGGTTGAACAAAACGCTTATATAGCAGGCGGCGGAAAATTTGTTGCACCCGCACAACGATTGGTTGATTTTTGCAACAATCAAACATCTTCTTCATTACCCGAATGCAGTTATTTACCTGGCATTAAGAGCGGCAAGTTGAACAAGGTGCTGCCACTCTTTGTTCATAAAAATTTGCAGGAAGGCTTTAAAGCATTTGGCAAAAAGCTTCGTGGATTTTATACAAATGAGGCAGTAGTGGTTGCCAGCGAAAGCCGCACTTCATCGCCAGTGCGCATACCTCGAAATAATATAACGCTACAGCATCCGCAAATCAACAATCTATATCCGTGTGGCGAGGGTGCAGGTTATGCCGGCGGCATCGTAAGTTCAGCGATGGATGGGGAAAGGGTGGCTGAAGCAATAATTAGTGTAACACAAAGCACCCCATAACTTTATACTTAGTTCTATGCCAGAATTTTTTATTGCGCTTTAAAGATGTCCTAGAATATTTACACTACTTTTTCGCTGCTCTGAGCATTTCCGGATAACCCCATTTTTTTGAAAGAGCGCTTACCGCCATTGCGATACGCTTTGCTTTAGTGACTTCTGTTTTAGCACTCTCTATCCATTTACTAAAATATTTCTGATGAGAACCCGTTAACGATTTAAAGAAATCTAAGGCTGACGGCTCATCGGCGAGACATTGCATCAAGTCAGGTGAAAGTGTTATCGGGCTAGGATCTACCTCAAGCTTTACTGATAGCATCGCTCCTTTTGTTTTGCCAATTGCCTTCCTAATCTCTGCATTAAGCGCCATTATAAAGCTGCCGCCTCCCAATGGCATCAGGCTTTTTTGATGAATTACATGTTTGCCTAAACAGCCTTTAACTTTAAACTCTTTCTTATTTCCCGGCAAAAGCTCTTGGGCAATGCTTTCAGGTATTTCAATGTAAGTCCAACCTGTCTTTTCTCCCTGTTCGGCAAACTTTTTTATGAGTGCTTCAAATTGAATCATGGTATACAATTTACTTTCAAATTTCTATTTTGCGATGATGCCAACATTGAATACACCACCTGAAAGAAAATGGAAAAAGCTACCTCCATCATTCTATGAAAACACGGATGTGGTAAGCGTTACCAAAAACCTTCTTGGCAAAATCCTTGTTACCAATTTTGACAACATCCTCACTGCCGGTCGAATCGTGGAGGCAGAAGCATATAATGGTCCACACGACAAAGCCGCTCACTCTTACAACAACCGCCGTACAAAGCGAACCGAAGTGATGTATGCACATGGCGGCGTAGCATACATCTACTTGTGCTATGGCATCCACCAGATGTTCAACGTTGTGACCAATGTAAAAGATATTCCCAACGCCATCCTCATAAGAGCTTTGGAACCATTAGCGGGCATTGAAACTATGCTGAAAAGAAGCAGCAAAGATGTTCATGGTTACGACATTACACGAGGTCCGGGCAACGTGGGGAAAGCGTTGGGCTTTCATACCAGTCAAAGCGGCATCAGCCTGCAAAGCGATCAAGTTTACATAGCCGATGATGGCTTTCGCTACCAGGAAAATGAAATTGCCGTGACAGCCAGAATTGGTGTGGAATATTCACAGGAAGATGCACTGCTTCCTTACAGGTTTATTGTGAAGGGCAATAAGTATGTGAGCGGGAGGAACGTGAAATGAGAGACCTAAAACTATTGCTTATCAGGCGTGCATGTCCACACACCATCTTTATTGCGGTAGCAGGAATACTTGCGGTCGACTACGTTTACAGTAATCGCCTCACCTGTTTGGTCGCAGATTCTTATTTTGGTCTTGACGGGGTAGAGCATTGCTCCTGTTGGCGCAAAAGCATTTTTAGTTTTCATCTCCTGGCTGTCGGTAAATATTACCTCATTTGCAAAGGGCGATCCTGTCTGGAAATAAAGGAATGAGATACCTATTCTGCCCTTCCCTTCTTTCTTTTTTGAGTGATAGAAATTCTCGTAAATCCTGCGCTTGCCGATGTTGTCCGAGAATTGCGCTGCGTTTGCAACGGGTGGCGCCGGGGCATTGAACGAACAATCTTTTGCAGCTCCCTTCTGGTCGCTTATTACACTGCTGACTGACGGTACGTTTTTGATTGAATCGAGATTACGGATTTGCGATAACGTTACCCATTCATCAGCTTCCTCGCCCTTGCCTTCATAACGAACTTTGTAAAGGCTCTCTCCTTCCCTGTCAATGATAATCGCTTTCGTCCAGGTCCCCTTTACATTCACCTCTGCCGTTTTCAAAAAATCGTTGGAAAGGGCAGCATTTGCAGCAGGCCTCTTCGCAGCTTCAGGGTTTTTTACTACCGGAGGTGCTTCAACAGTTTTTGAAGTCGCTTCCACTTTATTTTCCGTTACAGGAGTTGCAGCGTTATCTATACGTGCAGGTTGTTTTTCAACAGAACTATTACTGGTGCTTTCATTTTTAGTCACCTCTTTTTTATCTACGGCCTGATCAAGATAGATAGTATCGTTAGGCTGTTTGCTTGAAGTGACTGTTTCGTTTTTTGAAATGTTGGCATTGTTAACTATCGGTTCGGGGGCTTTTTCCGGAGCCTTGTTTTGAGCGTTATTTGTTTCAGATTTTTGCTCAACGGGTTTCTCTTCTTTTACAGGTGTTGAGGTTGCGTTGCTTGCTTGTTCGGGCTGCTTCTGCACTGGCGGGGTCTCTGGTGATTTTGTTACAACAGGCTGAGCGACTTGTGTTTCCTTGCTCGGCACCGGGGCAGCATAGTTGCTTGTCACCCCGCCATATTGCTTTACATAACTCGTTTGCTCGATTACAGTATCAACTACAGCTTCGTTCTCATTTTTGCTTGAAAAGGCGCTTACTGCAGTCTTGTTTTCTGGCTCTGTGTGCGCAACAACAGGTTCAGCCTTGGGTTGCACCACAGGCTCGGGAGTCTTTACTTCTTCAATTTTAGCAACAACCTTCGACGGTTTGTCTTCCGGTTGCTTCTCGGGCTCAGTAGTTTTTTGAACCACCTCATTCTTTTGAGCAGCATCATTCTTTTGAGGAACGTCTTTCTTTTTGGCGACATCACTCTGCTGCCTGGCTTTGGCCGTGGAATCACTTATGCGGGCAATGTCCGCGAGGCTTGGAGATGCTGCTGACTTTGCCTGCTCGCCAAGGTTTTTAATTCGCTCCTGAATGCGTTTTTCTTTTTCCTCCGGGCTGTTTTCATCCACCGGCTTCTCCTTTTTCTCCGGCGGCTTCGCTCCCGACGATCTTGCAAGGGCCATGGAATCGGCTATTTGTTGACGACGAAGCTTTATTGCTGCATCCCTTACAATTTGTGCAGCTTTTTCTTCTTCGCGTATGCGATTGGCATTTTGCTTCATTCTTTTTCCATTCTGCCGCCTGTCCGTATAGTAGATGCAATCACATTCTTCAAGCGGTCCTTCACCATAGCACGACAATATCTCCACCTTTTGACCACTGCCCATATCAATTACCTGGTGTGGTTTGTAAGGTTTGGGCTGAGCATACGCACTTATAGTGGCAATAAAAAATACCACTATCAACAATAGCAACTTATCAATCTTCATTTTCACGGGTTTCTTGTTTAGCTTGTATGGGCCAGGGATGGTAATCTTCATTCTCTCCTTCTTGTTCATTGAATTTGTGTAAAGACGCGTGACTTTTATTAAAGTCGGTTGCAAGTAAACAAAAAACTTAGCAAATGCTTTTCGGAAGTTATACCCAGTTGGTTAAAAAAATACTGAAAGGCTGATCATTAGCATTTTACTCAAAACCCTCGGCTTAGCTTTGCAGCCAATGTTTAAAGCTAAAACATCCGCTGTTGCTACTCTTCCGGTGATGGAAGCGTTTTATACAATCCAGGGAGAAGGCTTTCACCAGGGTAGGGCTGCATGGTTTATAAGGCTTGGCGGATGCAATGTGGGTTGCTTTTGGTGCGATGTGAAAGAGAGCTGGGATGCTGACATGCACCCGAAATTTACCGTCACGCAAATCATTGAGCAGGCTGCGGAAGCGCCTTCGCGCCTTGCGGTCATCACCGGGGGCGAGCCGCTGATGCACAGCCTCGATGAGCTTACCGACCGCCTACGCATGCAGGGCTTTGAAACAAACCTCGAAACTTCGGGCTCTTACCCATTCAGCGGAAAGTGGGACTGGGTGTGTGTTTCGCCAAAAAAGTTTCGACCGCCAACCGATGAGGCGCTGGAGTTTGCCAACGAACTGAAGGTGGTGGTTTACAACAAAAACGATTTTGCCTGGGCCGAGCAGCACGCCGTCAAAGTGAATGAAAACTGCAAGCTTTACCTGCAGCCCGAATGGAGCCGGATGAATGAAATGATGCCCCTGATAGTTGACTACATCAAGCAAAACCCGAAGTGGGAATTAAGCCTGCAGATCCATAAGTTTATTGATGTGCCTTGATTGGCATCAAACATTAGTTGTTAACCTTTTCAATCCACTACTTTTCTGATAAACTTATTGATGTAAGCAATCACCCCCTCTATGTCGGTTTTATCGAAAGTTTGTCCTAGAGGATTCTTGAGCAAGTCAATGTTAAGTTGTTCATTTTCCAAAACAAGCAAAACTAAAAACCAGTCTTTATAACCATCAATTGGGCGAATCCAGCTCAGACTAACTTTTCCATCTCTTTTTTCTTTACTTAAGTGTTCCCAACCCGTATCCGATTTTGTGCAAGGCAGATTTCAATTGGCTGTCAATCGATTGTCCTAACTGAGGATAAAAGTCAATCATACTTACTCCCAACGGTATAATTATTCAACGTTGATGAAACGAAGGTGACTCCTGCATCAAAGATCGCGATCCTTGCATCAAAGTCTGCCCACTTTGACATCAAGTGCGGGCACTTGAACACAAAGTCTGCACACTTTGACAACAAGTGTGGGCACTTGAACACAAAGTCTGCGCACTTTGACAACAAGTGTGGGCACTTGAACACAAAGTCTGCGCACTTTGACAACAAGTGTGGGCACTTGAACACAAAGTCTGCGCACTTTGACAACAAGTGTGGGCACTTGAACACAAAGTCTGCGCACTTTGACAACAAGTGTGGGCACTTGAACACAAAGTCTGCGCACTTTGACAACAAGTGTGGGCAATTGAACACAAAGTCTGGGTACTTTGACAACAAGTCAAGGAACTTTATGTAAAAGTCTGAGATGATTTCCTCACTTTTCGGGGCTCGGGGAAAACTTTTAGAAAAAAAGTTCAACAAATTTTATCGGCTGAAACCCTTTGCCCTATTGGCTTTTGATAAACTTCAACCTGCTTTGCCGAGCAACCCACAGGCTCTTGCAGGCACTGGGTTCAGACTTCGTAAGGCTCCATAGCCAACACCACCACTGGTTACGCCGGTGATTGTGAAGGTGGAAGAAGGTGGCAGCAAAGGCGAAATTCTGATTACTGGCAAACGCCAGAAAGGCTCGTCCAGCTCCACTTACTACATCACCACCGATGTGGCAAGTGGTAAATGGAGCAGCTTCACCAGCACCCGTTGCAAGTTTTTGTTTACGGGACTGGAGAACAACAAGCGCTACTACATCAGGTATTCGATTAATGGTGTCAGAAATCAAATGATGATGAGCGAAACTGTCGCTTACACAGCTCAGTAGTAGTTACATAATCGTTTGAGAGCTCGGTTGCCCTATGGACCGAAACTCCGAAGACTTGGATTGCTAAAAGGTTTTCCAAATAAAAAGTCCCGGCTTGCGACGGGACTTTCTTTATTTTTTAGAACAATGTTCTTCTTCTTTTCACTTTTGACTTGAAGAAATCAATGGTCATTCAACGCCATGCCAAGGCGCTGAAAGTCTTTCCAGTTAACGTATTCAGGCGCAACGCGATGCTCCACCATGGTTATGCAGTTTTCAACCGGGCACATAAGCTGGCAAAGATTGCAGCCCACGCATTCTTCTTCTTTAATAGTGTAAGTATTGTAGGGCTTGCCATAAGCAAGGTTGATGCTTTGATGGCTTGTGTCTTCACAAGCTATATAACACAAGCCGCAGTGGATGCACTTGTCCTGGTTGATGTTAGCGATGTGGTGATAGTTGATGTCGAGGTCTTCCCAGTGAGTGAGCGTGGGCACGCTCTTGCCGATGAAGTCGTAGATGTTGGAGAAACCTTTTTCATCCATCCAGTTGCTCATGCCTTCGCAGAGGTCTTCGATGATGCGGAAGCCGTGCTTCATAGCTGCTGTGCATACCTGCACGCTTGTTGAGCCAAGCAACATAAACTCCACTGCATCTTTCCATGTGCTTACGCCGCCAATGCCTGAAATAGGAACCTTGCGTGTGATTTCATTCTGGCTGATTGTAGCCAGCATCTTGAGGGCAATGGGCTTCACTGCAGGCCCGCAATAGCCACCAAACACACTTTTGCCGGCTACATAAGGATTGGGGACAAACGTATCTAAGTCGATGCCGGTGACGGATTGAATGGTGTTGATGAGGGACAATGCATTCGTGCCAGCCTCAACAACTGCAATGCCTGTGGGCACCACGCTGTGAACGTTTGGCGTAAGCTTGGTAATGACAGGAATAGTAGCCGCTTCCATCACCCACTCTACTACCATCTTTGCAATCTCAGGGTCTTGTCCCACAGCAGCACCCATGCCTCTTTCAGTCATTCCGTGCGGGCAGCCGAAGTTGAGCTCAAAGCCATGCGCACCGGTGTCTTCACACTTCTTAATCATCTCGTGCCAGCTATCGCGATCGTTGTCCGCCATTAGGCTCACAATCATTGCCCGGTCAGGGAATTGTTTTACAACCTCCCTGATTTCCTTCAGGTTTATTTCCAGCGGACGGTCGCTGATTAGCTCAATGTTGTTAAAGCCCATCACACGATGGCCACCATAGTCAACAGCGGAGTAGCGGCTGCTCACGTTCTTCACCTGCGAGCCAAGTGTTTTCCAAACAACACCGCCCCAGCCTGCTTCGAATGCCCGCAATACATTGTAAGCCTTATCGGTCGGCGGTGCGCTTGCAAGCCAGAAAGGGTTTGGTGACTGAATACCTAGAAAGTTTGTGTGTAATGACGCCATGATCTTTATTTCGGGTTAGTTCTTGTTTGTTATCTATTGGACGATTATCCGTGGCTCTTCACCAGCAGGTTGCACATCTTGTACAGCAACCTCGCTGCGATGTTTGCATCGGCTGCTCCCTCTCCCACTCCTACTTCGTTTAAATCGAAGCCGATGAATTTCCTTCCGCTTTCCAAAACTTTTTTGAAAAGATAAGTAATCTGTTCGGCTTCAAAGCCGCCGGCAACAGGTGTTCCAGTGTTGGGGCAAAGCTTTGGGTCGAGGCCATCTATATCGAAGCTGATGTAAACATTCTGCGGAAGCTGCGCTACGATCTCCTCCACAATGATCTTCCAAGTATCGCCTTCAAACTGGCGCTCTTTAATGTCTTTGTCGAAGTAAACCTTTATGCGGTCGTTGCTTTTGGCGAAATGATATTCATCTTCCCCAAAATCGCGAATGCCTACCTGGACAAGCTTTTTAAGCTGGGGAATTTCGTTGAGCGCATTATACATCACAGAGGCGTGGCTGTACTTGAAGTCTTCGTACGATTCACGCAGATCGAAGTGGGCATCTATTTGCAGAATGCCAAATTCGGAATGGTGGTCGGCAAGCGCTTGCAGGAAACCAAACGGTGTGCTGTGGTCGCCGCCAATGAGGCCTACGAGCTTGCCCTTATCTAATAAAGTTTTCGTTTGGTCGTACACCCATTTATTCAGGTAATGGCTGCCTTCGTTTATCTCCTTCAGGCTCTTGCTCATGAACTTGTTGGCACGCACATCGTTGCCACGCGACACGTAGTCGATGTAGAGCACGGCCTCATTGCGGAGGTAGTCGCTTTTGAGCAAAATCTTTTTATCGACCGGCCGCATGAAGAAGCCCTGCCGCCACGCATCTTCCATCTCGGGATCGTACAAGTCGACCTGCACGCTTGCTTTGAAGATGTGGTCTGCAGCACGAGCGGTTCCTGCGCCGAAGCTCACGGTCACTTCCCAGGGCACAGGCAACAGTATGACCCGTGCTTCTTCTTCAGTGAAGGGTAAGCCGAAAATGTTGTTGTTAGGATTGCCCGCAAGGTTGGGGTTAAACTGCGAAAGATCTGTCATGGTTCGTTTTGAAGAGAATGCAATTTAGGGCTAAACGAAATTCTTTGTGTTGGGTGTGTTGGGTGTTGAGTGTGGGTGTGAGCCCGGCTATGCCGAGGTTTATTTAATGAAAACAAATGCGGCCAAGGGGGATGAGTTAGTTTAGAAATTGATAATAAACTACCACTTTGTCTCGAGTCCCGAAACGGAATCAGTGACGCAGTCCATTTATATCGATTCCAAAAACCAGACGAGTATAATGGCTTTTCACAGCCTCATCCCGTTTGTTTTTCCCTAATGTTTCATCCACATTCTGTTAACACCTGTTTCCAATATAAAATGACTGCTAGGAAAGATCACCGTGATTTCGAGGAGCGAAGCGACGAAGTAAGACTTCCAACTATCGACTACTTAGCGCTTAGCAATCCACGAGAAGCGTTTGAAAGCGAAGAAAATGCAGCCATAGGCTCACAATTATTTGAACATTCGCCAGAAATCGAGGCCGAGGGCGTAAGCCATTAACCCGAAAAGGAGCACCATTCCAACAATTTGTGCATACTCCATGAATTTCTCGCTGGGCTTGCGACCGCTGACCATTTCAACAATTGTAAAGAGTGCATGCCCGCCGTCTAAAGCGGGAATGGGAAGTATGTTCATGAATGCGAGAATGATGGAAAAGAGTGCAGTGAGTATCCAGAAGTGTTGCCAATCCCACAAGCCGGGAAATGCATTGCCAATGCTGATGATGCCACCCAGCGAGTCGTTGACGGCGACCTTGCCGGTGAATAATTGCTTGAGCCCGGTGATGTATTTGCCCAGCGTTTCGAAGCAACGGTTGAAGCCAACGGGGATGGATTCGGCAAGGGTGTATTTTTTTACGGTAGTCCGGAAAATTTTATCCGGCGTTCTGAGGAGGAAACCAACAGCAGCATTTTTATCGAGCTTCACCTTGACATGCGCAGTATCGTTTCCACGCAACACCGTAAGTGTCGCTTCCTTATCGTTCTGATTAGCTTTTGCAAGATTAAACTCGCGGTTGAACATAACCGGGGTGCCATTGAAAGCAATTACCTGGTCGTTTTTCTGAAGCTTTCCGTCTATAAAATTGGCTGATTTACTAACCGAATCGACAATGGTGGGAAAACGAATGCCGACAAATTTATCGAGCTTGGCTTTGGTGAGCTTGGCGCCAAGGTCGTGCGGTATGGGCAATGAAATGATTGCACCATCTCTTTCCACCTGCATTTGCTTCGCTTCTTCCAAAACAATTTGCGCAGCCAACGGGCCGAAATTATCAACAGGCTTTCCGTCGAGCGAAACGATTTTGTCGCCATCCTTTATGCCCATTTGCTTGCCAAGAGAATCGGCATACACGCCATAGGTGAGGTTCTTAGCTGGAATATATTCTTCGCCCCAGACGTACATAATCATAATGAAGAGCACAATGGCAAGCAGCACATTTACCACCACACCGCCGATCATAATAATCAGCCGCTGCCAGGCGGGCTTGCTTCGGAATTCGTAAGGCTGTGGCGGCGCCTTCAGTTGTTCCTTATCCATGCTTTCATCGACCATGCCCGCAATTTTGACGTAGCCACCAATGGGCACCCAGCCTAGTCCATACTCAGTTTCGCCAATTTTTTTCTTCCATAAACTAATCCATGGATTAAAGAAGAGGTAGAACTTTTCGACACGGCACTTGAACCACTTTGCAGGCAAATAGTGCCCCATTTCGTGAAAGACAACGAGGATAGAAAACGATAAAAAGAACTGACCGGCTTTTGTGGCAACGCTGCTCCAGTCTATAGCTAATAAAGTCATTGATTGTTGTGTGTTGTGGTTGTGTGTTTACATCTGAATTAATGAAGCTGCAAAGCTCCGTGCCTCACCATCACTCTCGAAGTATTCCTCCAAAGTAGGGGTTTCAATGTAGTTGACGCGGTTCATGGTCTGCTCTACTACTTCCGTCATGTCTAAAAACCCAATGCGGTTGCGGAGAAATGCATATACAGCTATTTCATTTGCAGCATTGAGTATGCTTGGCATGTTGCCGCCTTTATTCAAAGCCTCCTCGGCAAGGGTGAGGTTCCTGAAGGTCTTTACATCAGGCTCTTCAAACGTGAGGTTGGAGAAGGTTTTAAAATTCAGCCGAGGCAAGTCGTTTGGAATTCGGTTTGGAAAGCCTAAAGCGTATTGGATAGGCAATTTCATATCAGGCAAACCCATTTGCGCTTTTATGCTGCCATCTTCAAACTGCACCATGCTGTGAATGATGCTTTGCGGATGAATGACTACCTGGATTTGATCTGGCTTAAGGTTGAAGAGCCACTTAGCTTCAATCATCTCAAGCCCTTTATTCATAAGGGTTGCACTGTCAATGGTAATCTTTGCGCCCATTGACCAGTTAGGATGTTGCAGCGCATGGTCACGCTTCACATTCACCAAAAAGTTAGGCTTCTTTCCACGAAAAGGGCCGCCACTTGCAGTGAGTATAACTTTTTCAATGCGGTTGCGTGTTTCACCCAAAAGGCACTGAAAGATGGCAGAGTGCTCGCTGTCAACAGGAATGACAGGCACACGTTTTTCCATCGCCTTTCGCATCACAATATCTCCGGCGACTACCAATGTTTCTTTATTAGCTAACGCAACTGCTTTTCCTGCCTCTAGGGCTTCGAGTGTTGGCTTCAGTCCTGCATAGCCTACAATGGCCGCAAGCAATAGATCGTAGCAATCCATTGCAGCGACCCCTTCCAAAGCCTTTTCGCCGCCAAATACCTTTATATCGCTTTTGGAAAGCGCCTCTTTTACTTTCTTGTATTTCTTCTCATCGCCAATAACAACAATGTTGGGATTGAACTTGAGTGCCTGCTCCACTAACAATTCGTCATTGGTGTGTGCAGTTAAAATTTCAGCAGAAAATTTATCGGGATTGGCTTCAATAACTTCAAGCGCCTGCGTGCCTATAGAGCCTGTGGAACCGAATATTGCAATGCGTTTGACGGGCATAGTATTTTTCAAAAACGAGGGGCGTAAAGATATAGGAATATGAATGTTGGAAAGTTGTGAAAATAGAACCCATTGCAAGCAGAGCGTTCATCGAATGACTGATGTACCAGTCTTTTAAGAGCTTAATACACTCCTTATACTTTATCAATGCTTTATCAATGAAGCAGCCAGAGTTTAGCCGGGACTATCACTAAATGCAGCCAAGCCATCCGCCACTCTCCTATCATTGCTTAATCTTGGAACTTTGTTTTGCCCCCCCAGCTTTCCAATGCTTTTCATGTAATTAATAAAGCCATTTTTTTGTACCGGTTTTATTTTCAGTCGCTCTAAAATGTTTCCAGCAATCAGGTCGTCGTAATACACGTTCTTGCCGCGAAGGTTGTCATCCACCTTTTGTTCAAAAGCGTCGATGCTTTCAGGTAAATTTTCAAACTCGACAAACCATTCGTGATAACTTTTTCCTTTTGACTGGCTAATAAAAGGCGCTACGGTAAACTCAACAATCTTCACTCCTTCTTCATTTGCAACCTTTAGCAAAGCATATTCTACTTCTTCCGCAATCACGTGCTCGCCAAATGCTGAGATGAAATGCTTGGTCCTCCCCGTAACAAGGAGCTTGTAAGGATTGGTGCTGATAAACTTAACGGTGTCACCAATGTTGTAAGCCCACAACCCGGCATTGCTGCTGATCACCAGCGCATAGTTTTCATTCACCTTCACATCTTGTAGCGAAAGACGCGTCGGCTTCTCAGTAAATATCTCTCCAGCAGGAATGAATTCATAAAAAATGCCTGAGTTAGTATTCAACAGCAGGCCTTGTTGCCTGTAGTTATCCTGGAACCCAAAGAAACCTTCTGATGCTGGGAACAATTCAATAGTGTCGACCGTTTTACCAATGCTATGAAAAAGCTTTTCACGATACGGTTCGAAGTTCACACCCCCCTGCACTATCACTGAAAGGTTCGGAAAGATGTCTTTGATTTTCTTTCCTGCGCGCTCAGTAAGCCTGTCAAAATACATCTGCATCCACGGGGGAATACCGCTTATTAAGGTCATGTTCTCGTTGGTAGTCTCCTCAACAATCTTGTCCAGCTTCACCTCCCATTCTTCGATGCAATTTGTTTTGTAAGAAGGCAATTGGTTCGAGCGTAAATAACCAGGTACATGATGATTCACAATCCCGCTCAACCTGCCAGTAGGTATGCCGCCAATATCTTCAAGCTCAGGCGAGCCGCTTAGAAAAATGAGCTTTCCATCTGCAAATGAATAATTGCCACTAACCGCCATGTAGCATAGCAAAGCATTTCGGGCAGTGTTTATGTGATTGGGAATTGATTCCCTGGTAATCGGGATGTATTTAATGCCGCTCGTTGTCCCACTTGTTTTCGCAAAATAAATTGGCCTGCCCTTCCACAAAACGTTCATGCCGCCTTTCTTTATCTGCTCAATGTAATTTTTGAGCTGCTCATAGTCCCTAATCGGAACAGAGCTTTTAAAATCTTCGTAGCTGTTGATTTTGCTGAAGTGATGGTCTTGGCCAAACCGAGTCCCTTTACCAACCTTTATTAGTTGACTGAAAATCTCTTGCTGGTCAGCAACCGCATTTTGTGCATGTTTTTGAGTTTGCCTATAAATGAACGATGCAAAAGGCTTTGCCAGTAACGATTTCAGCCCCATAGGTTTTCATTGAGTGGAAAGCAAAAGTAATGGTCTGGATTAATTCGAATAAAGTAACTACCTGGGAGCATGCCTTAAAAAGGTATCTCAATAACCGAAATAGGCAAACAAATAAGCCGTTGCAATTTTCTCTTGCTTACGGAGTTTTAATAAGTATCCAATATCTATTTTCTTTTCCCAAATGAAAAACCATTTTATGAAAATTTCTACCCCCGCTTCTTTTGTAAAGGCCTTTACTAACAGAACTATTAAGGCTTTAGCAATTTTATTTGCCATTCTTTTTTTCGCAGACTTTTCGAATGCACAATCGCAAAGCATGAGCACTGTTTCAATAAAGCTTTTGCTCAATCTTAACGGCGGCGCTTCCAACACTGCCGACGGATGCCTGGTAGCGTACAGGAACGGCTTCTCGACTGCGATTGGTAACGAAGACACACACAAGTTTACCAACCTCGACGAAAATCTCGCCATCAACCGTGATTCTGAATTGCTGAGCATTGAAGGACGTCCTGAGTTTGTGAGCACCGATACCATTCCTTTAAAAATGTGGCAGTTCAGGCAAACGGATTATTATCTAAGCTTCAGTTGCACCAATTTTCCGTCAGGCCTTGAGGCCATTGTAAAAGACAGCTACCTGAAACAGGAACGTCAACTTGCGCTTGGAGGAATTGTTTATTTTCCTTTTCAACTTAACCCAAGTGACTCCGCATCTTATTCACCCGATCGCTTCAAGGTTGTGTTCCGGACATCAGCTACATTATCATGCTTCTTTTCGGAGGTGAAGGCAAGCGTAAGAAACAACAATGCACAGGTGGACTGGACTGCATGCTCGCAAGCAAGTGTGGAGCGCTACGAAGTAGAAAGAGCAACCAACGGCTTTGCCTTTGTCAAGCTTGCGACCATTGCTCCCTCAGCTTCAGCCACAAAATCTTATTCATGGCTGGATGAGCGCACTAATAACGGCAACAATTATTACAGGATTAAAGGGATAGAAAAATCAGGGAAGATGGTTTACAGCTCTATTTTGAAAGTGAATACTTCAAGAGAGGAAAGCGACGTGATTATTTATCCAAACCCCGTAAAAGGAAATACCATCGGCTTGCAATTGCTGAACCTTGAACAAGGTAAATATGCCGTGCGTATTTATAACGATGCAGGCCAGGAAATGTTTACAGGCTCGCTTCAACACAATGGCAACTCATCCACACAATCCATGCAGTTGAAAAACAAGTTGCCAAAAGGAGTTTACAGGCTTCGCCTAAGCAATGAGAACACCCAGATAATCCGTCCCGTGTTATTTGACTAAGCCCTGCTAATTCTTTCGTGCCTCCCCTTTGAAGCGTGAATGAATCGCAGGCACCAATTGCCTCAAACAAAAGAGACTGCCGAGAGACATGGCAGTCTCTTACTTTTTACCCTCTTTTAAGTCAAAAAATACAAGTTTGGGATAGCGGCAGATGCGATGATTGTATCGCATCTTTACAGTCCATGAATTCAATGAATGACTTAAGCCCGGGCGCTGAAAATACCGGAGAGCCAAAGAAGAAATCTTTTTTCGGAAAGATGTGGAAAGAAGCAATCGCAATTCTCTTTCTCCTTATTGCCATTTACTTTTTTTGGAAGCAACGAGATGAATTGAAGTCGCTGGGTACATCGCTGCAAAGCACAAACATGCTGTGGCTTTGGATTGGGGTAGCATTCACTGTTGTTTACATTCTCCTGCAAGCGGGGTTATACGTTTACAGTTTCTATTCCGTAGGTGGAAGAATTACGTGGCGGGATGCGATCGAGCTTTTTTCTAAAAGAAATGTAATCGCCGTGTTTCTTCCCGGTGGCGGGCTAACGGCCCTGGCTTATCTACCTACTAATATAAAAGAGCGCCAAACCAATCCTCAACAAATACATCACGCTTCGGTTATTTATGGGTTCATTGGAATTTTTTCGGTGTTCATCGTAGCCGTTCCGGTATTGCTCTATTTGTCAGTGAAAGATTCGGATGTACCGGGGACAACTTCAAGCTTGATTACAATTGTGGCGGTACTGACTGCTATTGCTTTTTTTGTGAGGTCAATCCAGGTGCAGGGAAAATTTTATCGCTGGGCAATAAAAGGTAGACCCAAAGTGGAGAAATTCCTAAATGAAGTTTTTTCCTTCGACCTAGTCTGGAAACAGTTTTGGTATGCAACAATCGTTTCGGTGTTTATTGAGGTTGTTGGCGTAATCCACGTTTACCTTTCAATGCTTGCCGCAGGTGTGGAGCCGTCGTTGCCAGCTTGTATTGTAAGCTATATTGTAGCCACCATTTTTCTTATCATTTCACCCTTTCTGCGAGGCATGGGCGCAGTTGAAGTGTCGCTCACTTTTATCCTCAGCGACTATGATTACACTAAAGTGCAGGCTTTGCAGATAGCGCTCCTATTCCGGCTATTCGAATTTTGGCTGCCTCTTTTAGCGGGATTGCTTTATTATCTCGGGGGAGTGAGCACCCGGTTTGCAAAAGGAAAGGGAATAGTTTAAAAAGCATTTACGCCCTATACTTCAGCCACCGCTGCTTTTGTGGTATCACTCTCAACTACGCCATCCCGCAACCTGATAACCCGCCTGGCATAGGCCGCAATATCTTCTTCGTGGGTTACCAGTACAACGGTATTTCCCGCCGCCTGTATCTGGCTGAAGATCTTCATTACTTCAATCGAAGTTTTACTGTCGAGGTTTCCGGTAGGTTCATCGGCAAGTATAATGGAAGGATTATTTACTAGAGCTCTCGCTATTGCCACACGCTGAATTTGCCCACCGCTCATTTCATTTGGCTTGTGATGGCTTCGGTCGCCAAGCCCCACCTTTTCAAGTACTTCCAAAGCACGTTGCGTTCTTAGCTTCCTGCTCACACCTGCATATACCAAGGGCAAAGCCACATTTTCAGCAGCTGTTAATCGTGGAAGCAAATTGAATTGCTGGAACACGAAGCCTATCTCTTTATTGCGCACTTCGGCGAGGTCGTTGTCAGCCATTTTGCTTACGTCTTTGCCGTTGAGTATGTAGCTGCCAGAGGTAGGACTATCAAGGCATCCCAGCAAATTCATCAGCGTGCTTTTGCCCGAACCGGAAGGCCCCATAAGGGCAACGTATTCGTTCTTGTGAATGTCGAGGCTAATGCCTTTTAATACCGGCAATGCCTGCTTCCCCATAAAGTAGCTTTTTCCGATGTTGTCAAGATGTATGATAGAGGACAATGAATTTGCAGTTGAAATTAAGAATTAGGAATGTGGTTTGACTTCGAAGTTCATTTTACATTTTGCATTATCCCTTCTTTATCACTTTAGGCACTTTAAAGAAACTCCTATCTTTTAAAGGAGCATTCAAGAGTGCTTCGTCACGGGTGATGGAACCCTTCACTTCATCGTCGCGAAGCACATTTATTTCGCTGCTCATAAACATGAGGGGCTCAACTCCGGTGGTATCAAGCTCATTTAATTTTTCGATGAATGAAATCATTTTTTGCAAGTCCTGCTTGATGTTTTCTTTTTCTTCAGTATTAAAGCTAAGCCTGGCGAGGTTCGAAAGATTATCAACCAGTTCATCGTTTACTTCCATGCAGCAAGTTTTGTTCAAACAAAAATAGAGGAAGGAACTCACTCAAACAACGCCATTCGCACCTTCTGTAACGCCAATCGGTTCTGTTGCAATGTCAGCTAGAAGTCTTGCTTCGTCGCTTCGCTCCTCAAAATGACGACGATTTTTCCTACCATTTATTTTATATTAGAAGCATCTGCGGCAGAATGTGGATATAACATTAGGGAAAAACAAACCGGGTGAGCGTGGCAAGACCACTTTGTGGTCATCAGGTTTTCGGAATCGGTATGAAGTGGTCACTTTCATGCGATTCCGGAAACAGAATCGAGGCAAAGTGGTCACTTCCATGCGATTTCCGGAAACGGAATCGAGACAAAGTGGTCGTATACAACCCGATTCCGGAAACAGAGTCGAGGCAAAGTGGTCACTTCCATGCGATTCCGAAAAGAGAATCGGAGCAAAGTAGTCACTTCAATGCGATTCTGTTTCCGGACTCGAAGCAAAGTGGTTATTTATTATCAATTTCTCAACTAACTCATCCCCATTGCCGATTTTTGCTCTCATGAATAAACGACGGCATAGCCGAGCCCAACACTCAACACAAACAAGATGTTTCTTCCTAACCTGGAACTTTTCTGGAAAACACTTATCTGAACCGAAATGTTTATCCACATGAGTAGATAAATTTTTTGTCCACAACAACAAGCGAAAAGTTGTTTCGTTAATCGCTTTATTACTTTTGAATTCTTAAAACGAAATTGAGTGAAAGGCTTATTCTACCTAGCATTGATAACCTTTTTTGCCGGATGTAAACAGCAGGAATTGAGGGAAAAAAAAGAAGAAACACCAACGGCCTTTAAAAGCCTTTTCAGGAAGCTGCAACCCGATGAAAAAGCCGCCTACAAGGCAACCGTACAGCGTATGTACGATTCCATACTGGTGAAGCACCATTTCAACGGCAGCATTCTTGTTGCCAAGAATGGTGAAGTATTGCTGGAAGACTACCACGGTTATTCAGACTTTTCTACAAAGGATACCATTACTGCCAACACGCAGTTTCATCTTGCCTCGGTTTCAAAGACTTTCACCGGCATGGCAATTTTGAAGTTGTGGGAAGAAAAGAAATTAAACCTCGAAGATTCAGTGCAGGTTTTCTTTCCTGAATTTCCTTATCACAACATTACTGTCCGCATGATGCTTAACCATCGCAGCGGGCTGCCTAATTATGTTTATGCAATGACTAAAGACCCCTACTGGCGTCGCAGGCTTGCAAACAACAACGACATGCTGCAGTTTCTCATTGAAAAGAAGCCCACGTGGTATGGCTATCCTAACCGTGCTTTCAATTATTGCAACACCAATTATGCATTGCTTGCTTTAATAGTCGAAAAAGTATCCGGTCAGTCCTTTCCCGATTACATGAAGAACAATATTTTCACGCCACTTGGCATGGCAAACACTTATGTGTTTTCGACCAGAGATTCGGCGAATTATAAACCCAGCTATCAACCGAATGGCCGCCCTTACGGCATTGAGCCGATGGATGCCATTTACGGCGACAAGAATGTTTACAGCACAGTCCGCGATATGTTCCTCTGGGACCAGGCTTTATATGCTAATCGAATTGTTTCTGCTGCTACTTACCAGGAAGCCATCACACCAACAAGCTTCGAAAAACGTGGTACACATAACTATGGCATGGGCTGGCGTTTGATGCTTCTACCAAACAGCAAGATTGTTTATCACAACGGCTGGTGGCATGGCAACAACAATGTGTTCACCCGCTTTATTGACGATACTGCTACAATCATTATTCTTGGCAACAAGTTCAACAAAGCCATTTATGCAGGAATGAAAATCGGTCGTGCATTTAAGAATAGCACAAAGACAGAAGAGCAAAATCCATTGGAGTAAGGATTGAGTAGCGCCTTGCATTTAGATTATTGTTTCATGGCCTCCAGCTTCATCTGCTTCGCTACATCTGCACCCACGTATTTTTCTACTCTTCCTTCGAGAAAATAAATTACAGGCGTGAGAATGATTGCCACAAGCGCCTTGTAAGAATAGTTGAGCAGTGAAATGGAAAGGACGGTTGACCAGCTCCATCCTTTCCCTATTTTAAAAGCAATAATGATTACTACTAAGCTGTCAATAAGCTGTGACACAAGCGTAGAGCCAGTTGCACGCAGCCAAACCTTCTTCTCTCCTGTTGCTCTCTTTATTTTATGAAATACCAAAACGTCCACGAGCTGACTAATCAAAAAGGCAGTCAGGCTTCCTACAATAATCCACATCCCTTGACCGAAAATTGCTCCAAATGCATTGTTCATGTTGGATATCTGGCTTGCTTCTCCGCTTTTTACATAAAAATCTGCCGGGGGTAAATTAATGGCTGCGTAAAAAGCTATAAAAGCATAGGTGATGAGCGTAATAGCAGTGTAAGAAATACGACGTACTGCTTTGGGGCCATAGTATTCGTTCACAACATCGGTTATCACAAACTCAAGCGGCCACAACAACACGCCGCATGTCAGGTTGAACGAGAGACCGGTTACTCCGAAAATGGTAAGGTTCGCCGGCTTTAAACCTAATAGTGCTTCAAGCGAAAAAATTTTACCGCCGATGCATTCGGCAATCAAAGCATTTGCCACGAAGAAGGCAGTAATAGCTAGAAAAAGCTTTGTCGGCTTGTCATTGACTATGTTGTGTATCATTTGTTAAGCAGGAAAATGAAAGCAATTTGAAGTGGCAGACACAGCACGTTGAAAGCAATAAGTAGCCAATGAATGCCCGCCCGTTTTCGTTGAAGAATAAATACAAGCAGTATGGTTGCAAAAACCAGGTTGAAAATAACCGACAATATCCATCCTATGATAATGACGAAGCCTGAAAGCGATTGGGATACGGAAACATTGATGTAACGGATATCAAGGCAAATCACAAAAAAGATGTTGCAGATAAAGGATAGCTTAGCTATAAATGAAAACAGGCGCATGTTCTGAATAGATATGTTATCAAGTTCCCTCTCACAATATGCACTATGATGAAGTGGAACGTCCAGTGTCAAAGAAAGGAGAAACTTGGCGTCTTTGTGCCTTCTTGGAAAATTTCATTTTATTTTGCCCGCCCTCTAAAAGTATCACATGAACAATCTTACCTGGAAAAAGCTGCTCCCTCACGTATTTGCTGTTGGCATCTTTCTAATCATTGCGCTCATTTATTGCAAACCGGCACTTGAAGGCAAAGTGTTGCAGCAGCAGGATATTACACAGTGGAAGGGCATGAGCCACGATATACTTAAGTTTAAAGAAAAACATGGCGAAGCGCCGCTCTGGACGAACAGTATGTTTTGCGGAATGCCGGGTTACCTAATCGCGGGTAAGGTGAATAACAATGTCCCTTACATTTTCGCAGAAGTGCTATCACTGTTTCTCGGAAAGCCTTTCCAGTTCTTCTTCCTGGCGTGTGTGTGCTTTTATTTTTTATCGCAGGTGCTGCGTGTAAATAGTTGGGTGGGAGTGATTGGCTCGCTGGCTTATGCATATGCCACTTACAATCCGATTATCGTCGCAGTAGGCCACGACACAAAGATGCTCTCACTTGCTTTGATGCCGGGGTTCATTGGTTCGCTTATACTCACATACGATAAACGGTATTGGTGGGGCGCCGCTCTTACAGCGTTTTTTACCGGTGCATTGATTGCACAAAACCACTACCAAATTACTTACTATGCTTTACTCATTGCAGTGTTTATGACTGTAGGTTATATAGTTTATTGGGTAAGAAATAAGGATATCAAGCACCTGATCGTGGCACTTGCCATCACAGCTTTTTCAGGTCTCGTTGGAGTACTGTCAAATGCTGTTGTAATATTTCCAAATTACGAATACACACAGGAAACCATCCGCGGTGGAAGTGAACTAGCGGATGCGAAAAGCAATGTTGGTAAAACCGGTTTAAACCAGGATTATGCCTTCAGCTACAGCATGTTTAAAAGCGAGCCGTTTGTGATGATGGTGCCTCATATGTTTGGCGGTGCAAGTGGTGTGATGGAAATGGACGAGACAAAATCGAAAGCTGTAGAGGCCTTGCAAAGTATGCCTCCACAACTTGCACAACAGTTGCAAGGCAGTTTAAGTTTTTATTGGGGCGGGATTGGTGGCACATCCGGACCTCCTTATGCTGGAGCGATCATTTGCTTTTTAGCAATCATGGGCTTTGCCGTACTCGATAACAAGCATAAGTGGTGGATTTTAGGGGGTATCATCATAACTGTCATGATGAGCTGGGGTGGTTTCTTTGTAGGCTTCAACGGATGGCTGCTGAAACACTTGCCGATGTATAATAAGTTTCGTGCGCCAAGTATGATTATTACTATTCCAACCTTCCTGCTTTGCATGTTGGCAGTACTGTCACTCAACAAAATTTTGTTTGGAACTGAGGACAAAGCTTTCCTGCAAAAACAATTAAAAAAGGGCTTTATCATAACAGGCGCAGTGTTCGCTGTGCTGTTGGTTATCTATTTTAATCTCGATTATCAAAGTGAAGCGGACAAAAACATCCTTAAACAAGTCGCACAGATGGATGAGCAGGTTAAACAGCCAGTGAAATCATTCATAAACGGATTGAAAGAAGACAGGCAAAGTCTCTTCTTTGGGGATTGGCTTCGGTCGCTTTTTTTTATAGCTGTCGCGGGTGTATGTATATGGCTGTATAATCGCAGAGTGCTAAAGCCGGTTGTTGCATTGGCTGTAATAGGCGTGTTTGCATTTGTGGACGTAATGGCTATTGACGTCAAATATTTAAACAGCGATAACTACCAGGAAAAGGAAGAGAATGAAGCCTCATTCGCACCAAGTGCTGCAGACAATGCAATTCTTCAGGATAAGGGCTGGTACAGGGTTTTAGATCTTTCCCATGGCAGTATATTCAATGCCTTCAACGGAGGAGCTTTGACCGCTTATCATCACAATACAATAGGCGGTTATCACCCTGCCAAGCTTAGCCTTTACCAAGACCTAATGGAAAAGCAGTTGTATAAATACCCTGCTTGCCAGAACGTGCTTGACATGCTTAATACGAAGTACATTATTGAAAACCCTAATCAGGCGCAGGTTCCTGCTCGCCCCACGGCTTTAGGAGCAGCCTGGTTTGTGAAAGGCGTGCGCTTTGTAAACGGAGCAAAAGAAGAAATGGCTGCGTTGGACAATTTCCCAACGAAAGATTCGGCTGTTGCGGACAAGTCTTTCTCTAACGTTTTAAAAAGCAGCTTCACATTTGATTCAGCAGCCTCAATTAACCTGGTTAAGAATGAAAACGATTCAGCGAGATATAGTTCGAAAGCCGTGTCAGAGCAGTTAGCCGTATTCAGCGAAACTTACTATGACAAAGGCTGGGATGCATATATAGACGGTAAGCAGGTTCCTTATGCGAAAGTGAATTATGTGCTTCGCGGCTTAATGATTCCAGCAGGTGAGCATGTAGTTGAATTTAAGTTTGAACCGAAGAGTCATAAAATTGGCTGGACGATTACTAATATTTGCTCTTTGTTAATGTTGGTGATGCTTGGTGCTGCCATTGGAGCTGAATGGAAAAGGAACAAAAACTCTGAAATGCAGATAGCCCAAAAAAATAAACTCTAGCCAACTCCAAGTTCAAATATCTCTTTAAGTTCGTTATTACTCATGTTGCCTATCCAGCTTTCGCCGGTGGCTACTGTAAGATTTGCCAATGCTTTTTTGCTTTGCATCATTTCGTTGATACGTTCCTCAAAAGTGCCTTTAGTGATAAGCCGATGCACCATGACATTGCTTTTCTGACCAATTCTGTATGCCCGGTCAGTCGCCTGTGTTTCTACTGCCGGGTTCCACCATAAATCGTAATGGATAACCTGTGAAGCAGCAGTAAGGTTTAAGCCTGTGCCCCCTGCCTTAAGTGAGAGAATGAAAATGTTGTCAGAATAGTTGGTTTGAAAACGATCTACCATTGCAGTGCGTTGTGATAAAGTGCAGCCGCCATGATAGTACAAAGGCGTTGTACCAAACCGCTCTGAAATAAATTGTTGCAGCAGGTTGCCCATCTCCGTAAACTGGGTAAAAATGAGAACCTTCTCATTGTTTTCTAAAATAGTTTCCAGCTTATCAAACATTAGTTCAAGCTTACCGCTTAACGAAGCGTCGGGTATGTTGTTCTTCAAAAACTGGGTGGGATGATTGCAAATTTGTTTCAGGGCAAGTATCATTTGCAACACGAGTCCCTGTCTTACAAACAATGATTGTTGATTAATTGGTTCAATAGCTGCAATTTCCTGCATTGCTTTGTTGAGAGTACTTTGATAAAGGCTTGCCTGCTCTTTTACAAGATGGCAAAAGCTATCAATCTCTATTTTGTCCGGCAAATCGCTAATGATGCTTTTGTCGCATTTCAATCGCCGCATCAAAAAAGGGGAGGTAATGGTTTTAAGCTTCTCGGCAACAGCAACATCATTTTGGTTTTGAATTGGCGACGCGAAGTTTTCTTTAAAGTCCGTCAAGCTTCCTAGAAATCCACGGTTTGAAAAATCCATAATGCTCCACAATTCACTTAGTCTGTTCTCAACCGGCGTCCCACTCATTGCAATAAATGTTCGTGATGGTATGCTCTTGATTGCCTTGCTTTGGCCGGTGTCGTGGTTCTTTATGTTTTGTGCCTCATCAGTAATCACCACAAACCATCTCAACTTCTTTAGCTTGTCAGCATCTCTTCGAGCTATTCCATACGATGTGATGAGGACATCATAATCATGTTCACTATCTAATTCGCGGTCTATCCCGTGATAAATGTGATACTTAAGCGCAGGCGCAAACTTTTCTATTTCTGCCTGCCAGTTAGTTAGGAGGCCTGTGGGTGCAATTACTAAAGCTTTATCATTTTCGAGAGATCCTTCTTCTTTGTATTTGAGCAAGGTTGTAATTACCTGTACGGTTTTCCCCAAACCCATGTCATCAGCTATTACGCTGCCAAAACCGGTTTTAGTATTTCGATACAACCAAGAGTAACCGCGTTGCTGGTAAGGTCTCAACGTTGCATTGATACCTTGCGGCAATGGAATTTCCTTTTGCTCTGTTAACTCTTTAATCAATTGCTTCACGTCGTTTGTAAGACCCACCGAGGCGCCGTAATAATCATCGCTGAGTGCGGCTCGCAGCATGTCAAAGGCCGTAAGTTGCTTCGATGCCGTGAAGTGCTTGTGGAGCTTTTCGAGGTCGCTATGGTTAACGTAAATGTAGCTTGCTTTGTACCTGATGAGACCTTCAGAGTTTTTCATTAGCTTGCTGAAATCGTATTCATCAAGCACTGTGTTGCCAATGGCTACCTGCCAGTCGAAATCAAGCAAATGGTCTAGGCGCATGAAGCTTTTACCTTCCTGTGATTTTTGCCTGACACGAATACTTGGCTTTGGCCTCAGAATGTGTTGCAGCGATTTCGGAAGAAGAATATCAATGTTAAGTAGCTGTATTGCTGGAATAGCATCCATCAGGAAAGGAGTGAAAGCAACGATATCCATTTTTATCTCAACTTCCCCTTTACTGTTGATATATTCATCAAGGCCAGGAATAAAGCAGCTTAGTTGGGACAATGTTTGCAGAATTTTATAACGTACAGCTTCAAACTTCTTGAGTGCAAAAATTCTGCGAACGCTTACTGGCTTCTTGAATGGCTTATCGTTCTTCTGAATACTCACAAACACCTGGAAGCATTCATTCTTTAATTCCTTTACAACGATTACAGGCTTGTAGTTTTCCTGGGTGAGATGATAACGTTGCAGCCAGTTGCAGATACCCGCAGATAATGCCTGCTGACTCCCGGAAAAATATGCGTGATTGTTAGTAAAAAAGAAGTTGGTGATCAAATCTCCTTTTCCTATTTGCGCAAGCTCTATTATAAGCGCCTTGAGCCATATTGAAAGCAATGTGAAAGCAGTATTGCTTACAAGCGGCCTGTGTTCTTTATCAAGCGTGTAAGGATAGGTCGTTTCCTGCAGCATTATTATACAGGAAGGCATTGTTTCCTCTAACTTTTCAACAAGCACCTTCACATCCTTGCTAATTATAGCGGGAATCATTCTGAGAGTATTCGACTTGTTGTCGAGCTGGACAATCTGGGGGACAACGGCGCCATTGGCAAGTATGTTGAGCGCACAGAGCAGGCTGGTTTTACATGCTTCAACAGTGGGGTGATAGTCTTTTATCTGAGACATGGGAACCTGCCATAGCTGAAGAATAAATTGCTTCAGCGAAAAATATTGCTTCCTATTGTCAACCCAAATTGCAACCTGATTGTTTCCATCGATAGCAAGTTGCACATTGGCCTGGGGAGTGATGGTGAAAAGCGCTCTCCCATAATTTCTCCGCCGGGCATCGGTTTCCACATCGGGCGTGCCGAAGTATTCGCTGATGCCAATTTTCCCGGTAATAATGCGTTGAGCGTTCCGGACGACCTTTTTCATTATAACTAAATACTTCTCCTTGAAATTTCCACCATGGTAAAAAGGAGGGTTGTCAGTTAATAATTGGAGCAGGGAATCTAAAACGGGTGTGAGTGTAGTGAAAACCAAATCACGCCGACGAGGCTGTGTGTTGTGAAACGTGGGCTCGGGGCTGAATGGGACATGTGTAGGATTTGGTAAGTGTTGTTCGTGTTGGGGCTGTTGAACATCTCCTTTGTCAACCTCTTCTTCCCTTTCCCCGTTAACCGGAACAGGTTTTGTGTTCCTGGGTTCGAGTAGTTCTTTTAAAATTGGAATCATGTCGCCTGTGTCGGACATGATGTTCTCCTTTTCCAACTCTGCTTTAAGGTCAATGCCATGAAGCTTGAAAACAAGAAAAGGGTCGTTATCAATCTCGACACTTGTTTTATAAATGACCGCTGCAAGATGCTTACAGGGAATTGCATAATCCTGGCAACTGCATTGCATTTGAAGATCGGAGAATTGCTTTGGAAACAGGCGCAATTCCAAGTCTGCTGATATGCGGAGCAACTCAGGGTCAAGATTTCGGTTGATGAGCTTTGAAACAATCAGGGGCTTTTCGGCAATAGCTTTTACCAGCTTTTGAATATCCTCTTCGGAAAAGGCGGGAATTGTGATTTCTGCGTTGTAATATACTTTTTGGGTCCGGTTTTTTGCCCTGCTGCGCTTGGGTCGCTGCTTGGTGTCCTGCACCATCCCCTTTATTGTGTTGCCTTGAATAGAAGAATATAACACGGCACCCTTCCTGGCATAGGCACTACCCCTTGCCAGACGGTTACCAAATGCAATATTGGACAATGCATTTAGCCATTGCGTCCCCCACCATGTTTTACCGAATGCCTTGATCATAGAAACGACGAACGTAATAGATTTTAATAAAGGGAAACCCGTTTCTTTTCGACATCGTGTGAAAAAAAATTATTCCCTCCTTTTATAGACTCGAGGTCTTGTCAAATAGTTGTAAAAGGTAGTGAATTAAACGATTTGTTCATTTTGCCGCCTTTCAACATGGCCCTATAATACAAACCTGCATTTCACGAAAAAAAGTATGTGGGGGCGTTTTTTTGTCACGTAAAATTTATAATGAGGTGGAAAGGCTGTTCAACCACTCTAGATAAATAAAAATAAAGCGCAAAGTCAAGCAGATGGAAATGAAAATCGGGTGGGCCAGATAGAAATGACTCCGTTAGCCCGAAACAAAAGTCTGGCGGACGTATTTAGAAATCCGCCAGGGTTTGCCCGAAGAATTATGGGATAGACCGATGCTATAGCGGGAGAGACCGACGTTGTAGTGGGGCGGCACGAAATGAATTTGGTCAGGACTATCTGAAAGAGTGCACACTTAAATTGAATTCAGACGGACAGAAGCGCCGAAGAGGGCCAGCGTATTTGAAGTTTCTTGAAGGAAATGAACCATCTCCCTTTTTATAAAGTATCTTCCCACGAGCATGAGCTGGCTTTTCAAAAATAACCAGAACAGCTTGCCCTGCGGGAAATGTCGCCAATTGATTACGACATTATATTTGCCGAATGGAAAAAAGAGAAGTTTATATTATGTCCGCAGTACGGACTCCAATAGGCAGTTTCGGCGGGTCGCTCAAAGATTTAAGCGCTACAAAGCTTGGCGCCATTGCCATTAACGGTGCCGTGGAAAAATCCGGCATCAAACCCGACCAAGTGCAGGAATTGCTGATGGGCTGCGTGATACAGGCAAACCTGGGACAAGCGCCTGCCCGCCAGGCTTGCAAGGCATCGGGCTTGCCGGATAATGTGGTATGCACTACCGTGAACAAGGTGTGCGCAAGCGGCATGAAAGCCATTGCACAAGCGGCAGCCAGTATAGCGCTTGGGGAAGCTGACATTATTGTTGCGGGAGGAATGGAAAGCATGAGTAATGCTCCGTTTTATGTTGAGAACATGCGCTGGGGAAATAAATATGGCAACACTGTGCTGATAGATGGCGTTGCCAAGGATGGCCTCACGGATGTGTATGACGGACTTGCAATGGGAAATGCTGCCGATATGTGTGCCCGTGAATGCGGTATCAGCCGTGAAGACCAGGATGCCTTTGCCGTGGAGAGCTACAAACGTAGCCAGGCTGCCTGGAAGGAAGGCAAGTTTAATGATGAAGTAGTGCCGGTTTCTATCCCGCAGCGCAAGGGCGCCCCGGTATTGTTTAGTGAAGATGATGAGCCTTTCAATGTGAAGTTTGATAAGATAAAAGACCTCCGCCCAGCCTTTAGTAAAGAAGGAACCGTGACAGCTGCCAATGCTTCCACGATGAACGATGGTGCTGCAGCACTCGTGCTGATGAGCAAGGAGAAAGCTGAAGAACTTGGCTTGAAGCCAATTGCAAAAGTGGTGAGCTATGCGGATGCGGAACAAGAGCCACAATGGTTCACGACGACTCCTTCTCTTGCTGTACCAAAGGCGGTTGAAAGAGCGGGAATGAAAATGGAAGACATTCAATACTTCGAACTGAATGAAGCGTTTTCTGTGGTGGGAATTGAAAATACACGCCGCATGAAGCTTGACCCTGCAAAAGTGAATGTCCATGGAGGTGCCGTTTCCATTGGCCATCCTCTCGGGGCGAGTGGTGCAAGGATTATTGTAACCCTGATTAATGTGCTAAAGCAGAACGGCGGAAAGTATGGTGCTGCGGGTATCTGTAATGGTGGTGGTGGAGCGAGTGCGATGGTGATCGAGGCTCTGTAAGTGCTACTGTTACAGACTACAGTAAAATAAAATTGCCTGTCCATATTAGTTGGGCAGGAATTTACCCTGACTACTGCCAGTTACTTTGGGAAAACGGTTTCAATCCTTTTTAAAGTTTTTTTGAGGTCAATGCCTTTGTCAAGGACGCCTAAAAAAATATCTCCGACATCTTTCAGCCTGTCGATGGCGTTGAAAATGGTAAAGTCACGGATGTTCAGGCCTTTTTTAACTTCGTTCCAATTTAAAGGCATCGATACGGGTGCGCCGGGCTTGGGACGAAGCGAATAAGGCCCGGCAACTGTAGCCTGGGGACGATTTTGCAGAAAATCGATGTACATTTTGCCGCCCCGGTCGCTCACCTTTCGTTCGATGCTGGTGAAGCCGGGCAATTGAGCATGAACAAGCTTTGCGATTATTCTTCCGAATTCTTTCGATTCTTCATAAACGTACTTTGCCCCGAGAGGAATGTAAATATGAATGCCTGTTGAGCCAGAAGTTTTACAATAAGCGGGAACCTCAATAGCGTCGAGAATTTGTTTTGTTACGCAGGCGGCTTCAATCACCTGCTCGAAAGTATTCTTATCAGGGTCGAGATCAATTATGCACCAGTCTGGGTTATCCGGCTTTTGTATACGGCTACTCCATGGGTTTATTTCGATGCAGCCGAGAGAGGCTACATACAGCAGGCTTGCTTCATTTGTGATAACAAGAAACTCCTTGTCGCGGTTGTCGGTATAACTATGGTAAGGAAATGTTTTAATCCACGAGGGCGCTTTACCCTTGACATCTTTCTGGTAGAACTTCTCACCTTCAATGCCATGCGGAAAGCGGTAAAGCGTTTGAGGTTTGTCCTTATAATAAGGCAGCATAAAAGGCGCCGCCTGGTAGTAGTAGTTAAGCATGTCTCTTTTAGTGACATCCTTCTTGGGTTGATTAAGCTTAGCAGGCCAATACACTTTGCTGAGGTTCGTAAACTTCAAATCGTGCCCCTCAATGCTTTTTACCTGCGTTTCTTCTGTGGGGTTTAGAAGTGTCCGGCGTTCTTTTTCTCCAGGAGTTTGAATGACTTTCTTTTCAGTGAGCTTGCTCTGCTGCGCTTCGTTATTTGAAATAGAAACAGGCTTTTCCCACACCACTTCACTGGCTTTCTTATCGGGTCTTAGCCCCCGAAATGACGGATGACGGATAGCGCCGTCTTTCGTCATTTCACGATAGCTGATTTCACATACCAGTTTTGGCTTTACCCATGTAACCTCTGCCCTTGGCGGTGTTGGACGAAAACGTGAAGGCTTGTTATAGTCAGGAACAACTTTGGAAGGACATATAGGGGTGATAAGCGGCTGCAGTTGTGCAAGTATTTCATTCTGCAGTTTGCGAGTCCAGCCTGTACCAACAGGAGATATGAAATGAAACTCACCATTTTCAAAAATACCAAGCAGCAATGCGCTGAATGGCTTTGGCGTGCCTTCATTTTTGGTGAATCCACCGATAATAAGTTCCTGGTGTTTTTCGGTTTTTATTTTTAGCCATTCTTTTGTTCTTGTCCCGGGGACATAAAGGCTACCCGCTTTTTTTGCTATGATACCTTCAAGGCCAAGCTTTTCTGCGATTGAAAAAAACTCACTTGCAGATGCTTCAAAGTTTTCGCTGTGCTTAATTACATTGCTTTCGGGCAGCACAGACTTCAGTATTTCGCGACGTTGCTTAAGTGGGATATTCAACAGGCTTTTTCCATCGAGCCATAAAATGTCGAAGAGGTAATAAGCGAGATGACCATCAGCTTCACTTCGCCAGTTTTGCAGGTCGGCAAAGTCAGGGATACCGCTGGAGTTCAACACTACAATTTCTCCATCCAACACCGCATTAATACTCCACGGTCTAAGCGCATCATAAACAGGGTAAAACTTTTCGTTGAATGACTTGTTGTTTCTTGAACGCAATTCCACCTTGCCTTTATTGATATAGCTGATTGCCCTGTAACCATCCCATTTTAATTCGTACAGCCAATCCTGTCCGTCGGCTGGCGCCTCGGCGAGTGTGGCAAGCATGGGTTGCAGGTCTTTTGGGAACGAGGCTTTAACACCTCCTACCTGTATGCCTTGATTTGTTTTCATCTTTCAAGTCGGTAAAAGACAAGAAGTAATAAACCATGCCACCAAGCTAGTGAGTTCACGCTTCAAGTTTGAGTTTTACGTAGATATCATTCTGCTTTATTGCCCGAACTTTAGGAACTCAAATCTTGTTCCCCATGAAAAATTTCTTCGTTGCAATAGCCGTAAGCATTTGCTGCAGTGCGTTTACGCAGCCAACATCTTTTTCACCGCGTGGCATCGGGGGTGGCGGGGCGTTATTTTTCCCGACAATAAATCCAGCCAATGACAATGAATTTTATGTAAGCTGCGACATGAGTGAGCTATTTCACAGCACAGATTTTGGCAACAGCTATGCGCAAGTTCATTTCAGCAAGCTGCAGGTTTTTAATACTTCCACCTACCAGTTTACGAGCAATACCAACATTGCTTACTGCACCTTCAATGATGGGAACACCGGATACCCTGTTATTACAGCCGATGGAGGCAATACGTGGCACCAGCTTGCGGGTTACGACGTTGGCAGCTATGATGACGTGTATAGAATGTCAGCTAACTACAACAAGCCGGGGCAGTTGCTAATTAACTCCTATGGCTACATCTTTTTTTCGAAAGACAGCGGCGCTACGTTCAGTATCGTGAAGCAAACAATTAATAATGGTGCAGGATTAATTATGGGTGGTGTGTTGTGGGATGGTAACAACATTTACATCGGTACAAACGAAGGCCTGGTTGTGTCAAACAATTCCGGTTCCTCTTTCGCTGTGCAATCAACCACTGGTATTGCAGCAGGGCAGGTTATCTGGAGCTTTTGCGGGGCTAAAAGCGGCGGCACCATAAGGTTTGCATGCATCACTGCAAGCAGTTCAGATGTATACAACGGCTTGATGCCATGGTACTACTGGGGCTTCCCAACGGAAGTATATACCATGGACAACGACAATGGCATGTGGATATCAAAGTCAACAGGCATAGACTTCTCAAACGACTTTGTGATGTATGCAGGAATGGCTCAAAACGACATCAACACTATCTATTTAGGCGGTAGCGATGGCTCCACAGGGGGACCGCTTGTTTTCAAAACAAACAACGCAGGCACATCGTGGAACAAAGTGTTTAACACCTCGGGGAATGCAAACATCATCACAGGATGGGAAGGACAGAGCGGCGATAAAGGTTGGGGCTGGAGTGAAACATGCTTTGGTATAGCGGTCGCTCCAAACAACAGCAACAAGGTATTGTTTGGCACCTTCAGCAATGTGCAGTCAACCAACGATGGCGGAATTAGCTGGAAACAGGCTTATGTAAGCATGGCTGATCAACATCCTGTAGGCGCATCTACCCCCACAAAGCAATCCTACTCAAGCATTGGACTCGAAAACACAACTTGTTGGCAAGTGTACTGGAAAGATGCAAACACTATGTTCGGCTGTTTTAGTGACATTGGTTGCATTCGCAGCGCCGATGCAGGCCACAAGTGGGGCTTCACTTACAATGGTTTTTCGGTAAACTCTTTGTATCGGATTGCTGCAGCAAGCAACGGTAATCTCTATGGAGGCTGTTCCAACATTCACGACATGTATCAAAGTACACGACTTGCCGATGCACAGTTGGATGCAAATGATGGGAATGGCAAAATTGTTTTTTCAACAGATGGCGGTGCGAATTGGGGCAACCTGCACGTGTTTAATCACCCGGTGTTTTGGCTTGCTCTGGATCCTAACAATCAAAATAGGATGTATGCCTCGGTTATTCACTCAACACTCGGTGGCGTTTACTGGACAAATAATCTTGCAAATGGTGCGGCCTCTACGTGGGTAAAGCTTGCAAATCCGCCAAGAACACAAGGGCATCCTGCAAGCATCGTTGTGCTCAACGATGGTAAGGTTATGTGCACTTATTCAGGCAGAAGAACAAGCGGTGGCTTTACCAACAGCAGTGGCGTCTTTATCTACGACCCTGTGGCTAACTCATGGACCGATGTGAGCGATCCCGGCATGTATTACTGGACAAAAGACATCATCATCGACCCCACCGATGCTACGCAAAACACCTGGTACGTCTGCGTTTTCAGCGGATGGGGTGGTGCGCCAAATGGCTTGGGAGGATTGTATAAAACAACCAACCGCGGCACAAGCTGGACCAAGCTTACAGGCTCACAATTTGACAGAGTTACGTCTCTAACATTTAATCCGCAAAATGCAAACCAGGCATATCTCACAACAGAAACCCAAGGGCTGTGGCTGAGCAATAATATGAACGCAGCGGCACCTTCATGGCAGCTTGTTGACAGCTATAATTTCCGGCAGCCTGAAAGAGTATTTTTCAACCCATATAACACAAATGAAGTGTGGGTGACCAGCTTTGGCAACGGGATGAAAGTGGGCAGTCTGCTTCCTTCTACTCTTTATTATCGAAGCCGCCAGTCAGGAAATTGGAATAATACCAGTACATGGGAAACATCGCCGGTTGCCAACTTTGCAAATGGAGTTGTAAGCCCTTCTATAACCATACCTGATGGTACGAACACAGCATCCGTCACCATTAGGAATAATCACACCATTACGGTAACCGCGAACACCACATCTCATGCAGTAACTGTGAACAATGGAGGACTTTTGAATATTAATAGTGATGTGTTATTTACAATAGTGCCTTAAGCCGCTAGGGACAATATTCCCAATTTCAGGAATAGCATCTCCACCAGTCGGGAAGGTGTTCCCAATTTCAGGAATAGCATCTCCATCGGTCGAGACGGTATTCCCAATTTCAGGAATAGCGTCTCCACCGGTCAGAACGGTGTTCCCAATTTCAGGAATAGCATCTCCACCGGTCGGGACGGTGTTCCCAGTTTCAGGAATAGCATCTCCACCGGTCGGGACGGTGTTCCCAGTTTCAGGAATAGCATCTCCATCGGTCAGGATGGTGTTCCCAGTTTCATTAAATAACATTGATATTAAGCTGGAGTTTATGAAAGTTGCTTGCTCTTGGCATAGTTTTCTCTATGTAGGGTTGATTATAAGTGACCTTGTGCATAAACCTAAAATCACAATACTTTTTTCACCAACAATTCAACAATAAAACAATCAACAGTTAATTTGCAGATTATGAAAAAGAAACTATTAACTATTGCAGTTGCAGCTTTTTTTGCAGCATGTGGCAATAATCCCAAAACAGAAACTACAACAACTGCCGTCACAACCGATACATCTTTAAAAACTACGACCGATAAAGGCCAGGTAGTTGACATGAACGGTGTAAGCGATACTATAATTTCCAGCGATGGAAGCAAGTTTGTGAAAGTGGACCCGAATGCGCCTGCGCCTGTAAATAATCCTACGCCGGCTCCAAAAAAATCACCGGTAAGGCATTCCTCAGCAACACATAGCAGCAGTTCGACGAGTTCATCTAATTCAGGAACAAACAATAGTTCAAGTTCTACCACTACTACATCTGGCACCGGCACTACCACTACGGGATCAACCGGTACAGTGGGTACTCAGACCGGAACAACCACAGGCACTCAAACTTCTAGTCCTACAACAGAGCCTGAAAAGAAGGGCTGGAGCAAAGCAGCCAAAGGTGCTGCAATTGGTGGAGCAACTGGTGCTGTAGCTGGCGCAATCATAAGTAAGAATAAAGGTTTAGGAGCTGTGGTCGGTGGTGTTGTAGGCGCAGGAGCAGGTTATATCATTGGCAGAAAGAAAGATAAAAAAGACGGACGCGTTGACACTACCAAGAATCAATAAGAAAGCTTTATAAACTTGAAATTAGGATCGGCAGAAAGTTTTCTGCCGATTTTTTTTGCCTAAAGTATTTTGTCCGAACTCCATTAAACATATCGCTGCTATTTTCATGGCAAAGCCGTTTCGACCTTCACTTCCACTTCATTGTTAGCTTCAAGGAAGTGTACCATTTCGTCATTCATTTGAAAGCCTTTTTCAAACGTGCGCAAACTGAATTTTATATTTTCAATCGGGTCATAAATATTGAACTTAAGAGCTGATTTACCGGGATAAGATTTGAAGTTACTGTCAACAAAATTTACAAACTCCGATGTAATGGTATGTGGCGTCACCTGCAGCGTTACCTGCTTTGTACAGTTCATCTTCAGGGTTTCCAACATGCTGATGTTTTGAATGTTGAACTCGTACAACTCGCTGTTGTAGCGGGTTTTAAAGGCTCCTGTAATGATAATGTTATTCCCTTTTTCGAGGAAGTTACGATGCTTAATATAGTTATCACTCCAAATCATCAATTCGGTTTTGCCAGTAAAATCCTCAATTGTAAGTGAGCCGAAGCTTCGGCCGGTCTTGGTTACCCGGTGCTGAGCATCGGTAACCAAACCCGCAAGGCGATAAACCCTGTTAACGTTGGGTTGTAATTGTGGCGCTTCTTTTATGTCGTTGAAATCAGTGAGTGAAGTGAAGCCGTAATGCTTTAATTCAAACTTAAAATGATCAAGTGGGTGACCACTCATAAACATGCCGGTGACTTCCTTCTCGTAATCGAGCAACTCAGTCAATGTCCACTGTTGTGTTTTAGGAAGAAAGGGGGTTGGAATATCAATTGAACCCATGTCGCCAAAAAGACTATTAGTATTGCTTTGCGACTGCGCCTGGTATTTATTCCCAAAATTGATGATGATGTCTAGGCCTGCAACATTTGTTTCCTTGTTGAGGAAATACTGTGCACGGTGATATTCTTTAAAACAATCGAAGGCGCCGCTATAAGCGAGGCTTTCAAGCGATCGCTTGTTCACTGAGCGAAGATTAACACGCTTCACCACGTCAAAAATGCTGCTGTACGGCCCTTTCTTTTTCCTTTCTTCCAAAATGTATTCTATAGCACTATCGCCGCAGCCTTTCAGGCCTCTCATACCAAATCGTATTTCGCCTTTAGTATTTACAGCAAAACCTTTTTCCGATTCATTAATGTCTGGCCCGAGCACATGAATACCCATGCGTTTGCACTCTTCCATGAAGAAAGTTATCTTTTCAATGGCGCCTGCATGGTTTAGCACAGCAGCCATGTATTCGCTTGGATAATGCGCCTTGAGATAGGCGGTCTGGTACGCCACCAGCGCATAACAGGTGGAGTGCGATTTGTTGAAAGCATATTGAGCGAATGCTTCCCAATCGCGCCATATTTTATCCAGCACATCTGCTGGATGACCCTTTGCGGTTGCGCCTTCTATAAACTGCGCCTTCATTTTATCCAGAACAGACTTTTGCTTTTTACCCATCGCCTTCCGCAACACATCCGCATCTCCTTTGCTAAAACCGGCAAGCTTTTGCGACAGCAACATCACCTGCTCCTGGTAAACAGTAATACCATAAGTTTCTTCAAGATACTCCTGCATTTCAGGAAGATCGTAAGTGATTTCTGCACGTCCGTGCTTGCGCTCAACATACAGCGGGATGTATGCCATCGGGCCGGGGCGATACAAAGCATTCATCGCAATAAGGTCAGCGAACTTATCGGGCTTTAGCTCACGCAAATATTTTTGCATTCCCGGACTTTCAAACTGGAATGTTCCGTTTGTTTCTCCTGACTGATATAGCTTGTAGGTCTCTTCATCATCAAGCGGAAGACTGTCAATGTCTATTTCGACGCCATGGTTATACTTGATTAATTCCAACGCAGTTTTAAGAATTGACAGCGTTTTCAAGCCGAGAAAGTCCATCTTAATAACACCTGCTTCTTCAATTATACTGCCTTCAATTTGTGTAACCAATAAGTCAGAGTCTTTGGCAGTCGAAACAGGAATGATGTTCTTCAAATCATCCGGAGCTATGATGATGCCTGCAGCATGTAGTCCCGTGTTTCGTACGGAACCTTCAAGTCTTACAGCTTCGTGCAATACTTCTGACTGAAGCGTATCGCCGTTGTATATTTCACGAAGCTTTTTGATGTTCTCAATATCATCTGCGCCGAAGTTTTCTTTTTCTTCCAGCGACTTCTCTCCTTCTTTCGCAGTGATCGGAGCAAGCAAACACCTTTTTAATTCTGTGCCGGGACGGTCAGGAACAAGCTTCGCCAGCATATTGCTTTCAGCCAGCGGAAGGTCAAGCACACGGGCAACATCCTTGATGCTCATCTTCGCTGCCATCGTACCAAACGTTACGATCTGCGCAACCTGGTTTTTACCGTATTTCTGCACTACATAGTCTATCACTTTCTGCCGGCCATCATCGTCGAAGTCCGTATCAATATCAGGCATTGACTTCCTGTCTGGATTGAGAAACCGCTCAAACAGCAGGTTGTATTTGATCGGGTCAATGTTGGTGATGCCAATACAATAAGCCACCACCGAGCCCGCAGCAGAGCCACGTCCCGGGCCTACAAACACGCCTAGTTCACGTCCTGCTTTAATGAAGTCTGCAACAATGAGGAAGTAACCGGCAAAGCCCATCGTCTTCACTGTAAACAGCTCAAAATCGAGCCGCTCTCTTATTTCCTCTGTTATCTCACCATAACGTTCTTTGGCTCCTCTGTATGTCCAATCGTAAAGGTATTCCCATTGATTAAGCGTCGTCTCTTCATGCTTTTGGAACTCCTTTGGAACAGGAAAGTTTGGAAGCAAAATGTCTTTCTTCAGGTTCAGCACTTCAATCTTTCCCGCTACGTCGTTGGTGTTGTCAATGGCTTGCGGAATGTCCTTAAACAAATCCTGCATCTCCGCCGTCTTTTTGAAGTAAAACTGGTTGTTGGGAAACTTAAAACGGCGCTCCTTTACCTGAGTGTCTTCGTGCACATAATCATCGTAGCCAGGCGTGCTTTTCTTTTCCCCGGTGTTGAGGCAAAGCAATATATCATGGGCATTATAGTCGTCCTGGTCAGTGTAGTGACTGTCGTTGCTGGCAATCACTTTCACGTTGTGTTTCACCGCAAACTTCAGCAGCACTTCATTCACCTTGTCCTGCTCTTTTAATCCATGCCGTTGTATTTCTATGTAGTAGTCTTCGCCAAACATATCGAGCCACCACAAAAATTCTTTCTCCGCTTCCGCTTCACCATTGTTCAAAACGGTTTGCGGCACATAAGCGCCAAGGCAACACGTCGTCGCAATCAAACCCTCATGGTATTTTTCAATCAGTCCTTTATCTATTCGCGGGTATTTGCTGTACATGCCCTCGGTATAGCCGAGCGAAGTGAGCTTTAAAAGATTATCGTAGCCCTGTTTATTTTTCGCAAGCAACACCTGGTGATAGCGGTCGTCCTTCTGGTCCTTGGTAAACGTTTTTAGGTGTCTGTCCTTCACCACATAAAACTCACACCCAACAACAGGTTTCACTTTAAGCGAGCCATCTTCATTCTTGTGCTTGTACGCCTCTGCAACAAATTCAAACACGCCAAACATGTTTCCATGATCGGTGATTGCCAACGCCGGCATGTCGTCTGCAATGGCTTTCTTGTAGAGGCTGCCGATCGACGCCGCTCCATCCAGCAGGCTGAATTGAGTGTGAACGTGAAGGTGAGAGAATTTGCTCATGCTAAGTCAAAATTCAAATGTCAAAAGTCAAAAATGGTGCTTAATTACCGGAAGAAGTAAGACGGCAAATATCGTGAAGCAGACGGCTGAAGAAGTTCTTCTTTTCCACAACAGTGTTGAAAAAAAGTTAGAATGCACAAGCTATTCCGCTTGGTACGCAGTAAACTTTGGAAATCGCTTCCATGCAGCAATAAATTGTTTTTTCACGCCTTCTATTTTCACTCTTATTTTAGCCACCAAATTACTGTTATGAAAAAACTGCTACCACTTTTTGCTTGTTTGTTGTCGGCATCGTGCTTTTGCCAGTTTATCCTGCGTGGCGAGGCACGGCAGGGATTATTTCTGCAGTTGTTCAGGAACAAAACTTACCTGGGAAGCGCTACGGGCTTCATTATTCAGTCACCAACGAGGCATTATCTCGTTACCAACTATCACGTTGTGACGGGAAAGAATCCTTCGACGAAAAAGTGGGCCGGGGCAAACAGTGTGGCGCCAAACAGGGTTGCCATTTTTCAAAACGCGAAGGAAGAAGGAAAGTATTTCGTGAAGTTTGAAAACCTCTTTACCAAAAAAGGAAAGAAGCGCTGGATCGAAAACGTGGTGGTGACGAAAGGCAAAAAGACTTTGCTGGATGTAGTAGAGCTCCCGCTGAAGGATACTGCTGACATTATCCTGTTTCCCGTCAGCTTCAGCGACTCGATTGAGTATGGCTACAAAGATTCTATTGCAATCCAGAGCTTTCCCAAGGCTTTGCGGGCTGCGCAACCTTCGCCGGCGCATGCTTCGGGCATGGTGAATGCTGATGTTGCGTTGAGCTCAACTGCAGAGTTTATTGTGTGGCTTTCGCAGCGGGAGTTGAATGAAATGACGGGCTCACCGCTTTACGTTTTCAAGAACCCCTCTCCCACTATGGCTGACAGCCAGGGACTGTTTGTCGGCATGTTTTCCAAAATGCCCGGTGTGGCCAGCACTTTAATTAAAAGCTCGTTTTTGCGAAAGCGGTTTGCGGCTCTTCCTTGAGAATTCGGTGGGATTTCCTGAGGGGCGTTGTGGCAGTTGCATTGCCTTTAATAATATCTGAAGTCACTGCATCGCTATCCGAAGTGACTGCATCGCTGTCCGAAGTGATTGCATCGCTATCCGAAGTCACATCATCGCCATCTGAAGTCACTGCATCGCTATCCGAAGCCACTGCATTGCCATCCGAAGTGACTGCATCGCCATCCGAAGTCACTGCATCGTTATCCGAAGTCACTGCATCGTTATCCGAAGTCACTGCATCGCTATCCGAAGCCACTGCATCGCCGTCGGAAGTCACTGCACCGCTATCTGAAGTCATATCATCGACGTCGGAGAACATTGAACAAAACCTCAGCGAAAAGTGAAGGGACTTATTCCCTCATAAGTTTAAAAGCTCGAATTTTATCGCCGGATGTAATCAGTAAGGAATAAGTTCCCTTAGGCAAACCTGCAGGGATCTGAATGCTTTGTATTGCGGAGCCATTGTGGTGCTCGAATGTAGAGTGAAAGACAGTTGCGCCATTGCCGGACAATAGCGAACAGTGATATTTTCCACCGGGCATGTTGGTGAGCTGCAACTGGACATCATTCCCTTTTACCGGATTGGGAAAGACACTTACATCGCCCGGTTGTGCCGAAAGACTGACCTTTACAATGCCGCTATATTTTACGGAGCCATCGTTGTCTAATGCTTTCACGCGATAATAGTTGTTTCCGACAAAAGGCTTTTTATCGGGCAGCTGGTAAGACTTAGCGCCGGTATTATTTGCCGAAGGCAAAACAATTCCCAGCTTATCAAATCGCTCTCCATTTGCGGAGTGTTGTACCTCATAGTGGTGGAGGTTGCTTTCGGTAGCCACACTCCATTCCACCATAGTTCCTTTGCCTTTTTCATAGGCTTTTACTGCACTGAATGTTACCGGGAATGTTTGTGTGCTTACGAAAATCCACGACGCGCCCTGCGAGCCGTTATCGCTAAAGCCGCCAACAATAGCAGTGCTTCCATCGGCACTGAGGGAGACGGCGAGACCCTGCTGTGCCTGGCCCTGGTTGCCCGTGCCCACAAGATTGCTTCCATGCTGTGTCCAAACAGTTCCGGTGCGGGTGAAAACAGAAGCTGAGCCACTTGGCAGATTATCGTAGGGATTGCCGATGATGACGGTGTTGCCATCGGCACTGATGCCAACCGATGCACCATGCTGCGGGGTGGTTTCGTTTGTTGATGGAACAAGCTTACTGCCCTGTTGTGTCCAAGTGGTTCCGCTGCGGGTGAAAATCCATGCTGCACCTACCTGGGAGTCGTCGAGCCATCCGCCCATGATGGCGGTGTTGCCATCGGCGCTTATGGCTACACTTACACCTTGCCTTGCTGCTCCGGTGTTATCGTTGCCTTTGATCTTATTGCCCTGCTGTGTCCACACATTGCCGCTGCGGGTAAATATCCATGCTGCGCCTTCGTCGTTATTGTCCTGCGAGCCGCCTGTTATAAGTGTGTTGCCATCGGCGCTCAAGTCGACAGAGCTGCCCTGCACACTTAGCGGACCCACTGCCCCGGTGCCAACAAGCTTGCTGCCCTGCTGTGTCCAATTGTTGCCATTGCGGGTGAAAACCCATACGGCACCCATATAATTATTGTCGGCCATTCCGCCGACAGCCAGTGTGTTTCCATCGGCACTAAGCGCCACCGATCGTCCCTGGTTGGATATGCCGACATTGCCCGTACCTACTATTTTGCTGCTCTGCTGCGACCATGTGCTGCCATTGCGAACATATATCCATGTGGCGCCTACGCCTGAATTATCGCCAATTCCGCCAACGGCTGCAGTATTTCCATCTGCGCTAATGGCAACTGAAAAGCCCTGCTGCATGGGGCCTGCGCCCCCGGTGCCAACGAGTTTGCCTTGCTGCGTCCATGCGTTGCCGGTGCGTGAATATATCCAAGCCGCACCTGTTGCTGTGTTGTCTTCATATCCGCCTGCAATTGCCGTGTTGCCATCGGCGCTTATTGCCACCGACGTGCCCTCGTAGGATGTGCCTATGCCACCCGTGCCTGTGAGCTTATTGGCCTGCTGGGCATCGGGATAAAGAATGGGCGAGACCGAAAACATAACCGAAGCACTGTCGGCACCACCTGCCGTTACTACTTTAACTCTGCCGCTTACGGCGCCGGGCATCACCATCGCTACTATTTTGGCGCTGGTGTTGGAGACAATAATAGCTGCCTTGTTGCCAATGGAAACCGAGGACGCATTAGTGAGATTGCTGCCAGTGATGCTAACGAGTGCACCTATGGCTCCCGAGGCAGGAGCAAATGAGCTTATGGAGGGTTGTGCAAAGATGGCTGTCGAAAAAAACAGTGCGACTACGGCAGATAAAAAGCGGTGTAAAGGTGTTTTCATAAGTGTTGAAACGTTGTTGGTGCAAAAGAAAGGGTGCGATTGGCAGAGATGCAGTTAAAAACTGCCGGAGAGGGAAAAATGATGGTTAATTGAGGGAGTGATAAGGTGTAGCCTGAGTTGTAAGTTTTTTCGAAAATCCCTTTATTGAATTGCCTGTGACACTGAAGCCTGCGACGTCGAAGACGGTGAGGGTGAAGATGCAATTGGCAATTGACAATGGATAATTGACAAATTGATAATTGATAATGGAAGAGCCTTTCGCGGATGCGGAGGGCTCATTTGTTTCCCGGGCCTTTAGACACCTGCGGGCTGTAGATTTCTTAATTGTTGGCCAGGCGACCACAGGTGCTTATGAAAACTACTGCTAAAGTCAGCTTTCTTTGTTGTGGTCCCCCAATATCATCCAACCCACGACATCGCTACTTTTGCACACTCCATGAAGGAACCTCTCACACATTCACCAACCGAACCGCTGCTTGAATATTTCGCGAAGTCGTTTTCTTTGAATGAACAGGAGAAAGAACTGGTGAGATCGAAGTTCCGTTCACGCCTGTTCAGGAAGCGGCAGTTTGTGTTGCAGGAAGGTGATGTGAGTACCCAATTCTATTTCGTGGTTAGCGGGTGCCTGAGAAGCTACAAGATCGATGAAAAGGGCAACATCTACATTTTGCAGTTTGCCACCGAGAATTGGTGGATCAACGACCTTGGAAGCTTCCACGATCTGAAGCCATCTTCGCTAAACATTGATGCATTGGAGGACACCGTTGTACTACAGATCAGCCGCGACGATCTCCTCTCCCTCTACGAAGGGGCGCCTCAATTCAACCGCTTTTTTCGTATCCTCATCGAAAGAGCCTTTGTTCGCCTGCAGGAGCGATTGATGCAAAACATCAGCTCCACCGCCGAAGAGCGCTATCAGTCTTTCCTCGAAGTTTACCCGCACCTTGTCAACCGCTTATCGCAGGTGCAGATAGCTGCTTTCCTTGGCATCACGCCTGAATTTCTTAGCCGGCTGCGCAACATCCGCAGCAAGACCGCGAAGTCAAAATCTTAAACTACATCAAGACTATTTCTTAAACAAGGTCATTGGAGCGCTCTGCTTTGGTGAGTGAGCTTTGCATTACAAATCAACTTACCAAACAATGAAAAAGATACTCGCAACTAACACCGCAAACACCGCAGCTTTAGTGGCAAGACTTTTCTGAAATAAAAACAGGTAATTTTCAACACTCAAAAAAAATAAAACCATGGCAACAATTAAATGGAAGATTGACCCCGCTCACAGCGAGATACTCTTCAAGGTGAAGCACCTGATGATTACAACAGTTACAGGCAGCTTTAAAGAATTTGATTTGGAAGTAGAAACAGAAAGCGATGACTTCACGACAGCGAGCAAGATCGAGTTCACTGCTAACATCAATTCTATCAGCACAAACAATGAGCAGCGTGATACACACCTGAAGTCTGCTGACTTCTTTAATGCAGAAGAGCATGCGCAACTCCGTTTTGTTGGTAAGAAGTACGAAGCGAACGGTGATGACGCAAAGCTTCACGGTGACCTTACCATCAAAGGCAACACAAAGCCAATCACACTCGATGTGGAATTTGGAGGCATTGTAGTTGACCCTTACGGACAGACCAAAGCCGGCTTTACTGTTAGCGGAAAGATCAGCCGCAAAGAGTTTGGCTTAACGTGGAGCGCTGTTACCGAAGCAGGGCAGATTGTGGTGAGCGACGACATAAAAGTTCATGCAGAGGTTCAGTTGGTGAAACAGGCAGGCTAAAATAACTTCGATTGCATGAACTACGACGAGCTTGAGCTAAAGATAAATGCTGCCACCAATCGCCTTGAGTTGGAAGTGGAAAGCGGCACAGCTTTCATTGATTTCAAGCTGACGCATGAAACGCTTTTTCTTATTCACACCGAAGTGCCGCCTGCACTCGAGGGCAAAGGCGTAGGCGGTGCTATTGTGAAGAAAGCATTGCAGTATGCAAAAGACAATGGCTACAAAATAGTTCCGCTGTGCGTGTTTGTGCAGTCTTATTTAAAGCGCCATAAAGAATGGGACGACATAGTAGCTCCTAATGCTGAAAGGTTTACCAATAAACACTAGCAGCCTATGCCCGACATAGTCATCGAAGCACGGAGCGCCGCCATCAGTGCAGCAGTGAAGGTGAAGCGCATTCTTCCCTTTCGCCTGCGAAGGATGGTTGGCCCTTTCATTTTCATGGATCATGCGGGGCCTGTTGTGGATGTGCCGGCGCAGCCTTCAACACTGGATGTGCTGCCGCATCCGCATATTGGTCTTTCCACGGTCAGCTATTTGTTTGGCGGGATGGTGACACACCGCGACAGCCTGGGGGTGAAGCAGGTAATTCGCCCCGGTGAAGTAAACTGGATGACTGCGGGCAGCGGCATTGCACATTCTGAAAGGTTTGAAGATCCTTTTGCGCTTGCAGGCGGGTTGGAGATGATACAAACATGGGTGGCTCTGCCTGAAAAGGATGAAGAAGCTGCCCCATCTTTCAATAACTACACACCTGAACAACTACCGGTCTTTACAGATAAAGGCGTTTGGATGCGGCTGATAGCAGGCAATGCATACGGACTGCGAAATGATGTGAAGACCGCTTCGCCGCTGTTTTACCTGCATGTGGCTTTGCAGCAGGGAGCCACATTCACGCTTCCAAAGGAGCATTCTGAAAGAGGCTTTTATATTGTGAAGGGAAGCGTGGAGCTTGCAGGCATTGCATACGATGCGGGAAAGATGCTTGTATTTAGCAAGGCTGAAAACCCTGCCATCGTTGCGAAAGAAAATACAACCCTCATGCTTCTTGGTGGTGAGCCGTTGGGAGAACGGTTTATCTGGTGGAATTTCGTTTCGTCGCGCAGGGAGCGCATTGAACAGGCGAAGGAAGACTGGAAGCAGGGCAGAATAATACTGCCGCCAAACGACAACAAGGAATTTATTCCACTCCCCGACGATAATTCAAAGCCGGCTGGCAGTGCGCCGAAGCCGGAGCCGCTTTCGTAGCCCCACTTCTTTATAGCCTTTCGGCCAAATTTTTAAGACGAGCATGCAAACTTTCTATATGAGCATGCAAACTTTCTATATGGGCATGCAAACTTTCTATATGAGCATGCAAACTTTCCATCTGAGCATGCAAAATGTCTTGCGGAGCATGCAAACTTTCTATATGAGCATGCAAACTTTCCATCTGAGCATGCAAAATGTCTTGCGGAGCATGCAAACTTTCTATATGAGCATGCAAACTTTCCATCTGAGCATGCAAAATGTCTTGCGGAGCATGCAAACTTTCTATATGAGCATGCAAACTTTCCATCTGAGCATGCAAAATGTCTTGCGGAGCATGCAAACTTTCTATATGAGCATACAAACTTTCCATCTGAGCATACAAATTGTCTAGCGGAGCATGCAAACTTTCCATGTGAGCATGCAAAATGTTTAGCGGAGTGGATGAACTCGGGGAGATTGGCTGAATAATAATGTGACACAAGGGATATGAGCCAGTGGGAATAACTAAAGCCTACTTAAAACGGAAACTTTCCTTCTGTATGCGAGCCGTCCTTTATGTACTTCGGGCATAAACTGTTCAGGGGCTCCAACAGGTAGACGTTCTTCTAATCCGCCAGGCCAAATGTTAAGTTGAGGATTGTAGTATTTTAGTTCAATCAGTTGTTCCATCTATCGTTGAAAGATAATTACATTTGGAACAAAATACTACGCCAATCGGCGAGTTGGCAGCTATAGTATCATACAGTTCTTAACTGTTTCCATACAAATTATGATGACAATCCACACGACATTTCTTATGCATGGTCTATAACTTACGATTACACAATTTTGCAACGCTTGCAGAATATTCGGCATCCCAATTAACGCCAACCAGATTGCATCTCATTGCCTTAAATTTCTAAGCGTTTTCCGCGGCGAATCTCGAAGATTTCCCATTGATCGATTATTTGTCCATCTTTATACCGCGTTGGAACAGACCCCAAGTAAGGAACTCCCATTCCCTCGTAACTTAGTACCTCAATGTGACCATCCTCATATTGGTAGGTTTGGCTAATGCTATCCCAATTAGGATGGCCAGAACCATAGTTAGACTGCTCGTGATGACTGTCAATGAGTTTATACGACATCTCCACTTTGCCGATTTTGTATGTTGCTGGAGTGAAGCTGACTTCGAAATCATACCCTTCTTGTTCATATTCAAACGCAGTTTGAATGAAGCGGAAAACGTAATGTTCCTCAGGATAACTTTTGTTTGGAATTGATGCAACTGTAGACCATAACTTTTGAAAAATTCTATGTAGTAATTCATTTCCTTCTTTTGAGCATTGCACTGCAAGTTCGATCACGGTTTTTCGGTCCTCCCAAATTAAAATATTGCTATTGGCAAAGGAAATCAGTGTTGCGAGGGATATAAATTTGCTCAGCGTTTTGAGATTCTCAGAGGCTACTTTGCGTACCCTATGATTCTCGTCATTGAGAAGAGGTATTAGCAAGTCTACTTTATCTGCACCTTTGCGCTTAAGCAAAATCTCAATCGCACGAATCCGAGCATCAGGATAAGAATGTGTGAGTCTAGCCTTATACCATTCTGTAGTAAATGGAAGTCGCATGAGCTTATCTTCACTCGGCAAGGATGCCGAATATAATATTTTACTGCCAATATCGGCATTGACCAAATTTACAACATGTTATTCACAACTGTCAATAGTAAAACTATAGAGGTATATGCATATACAACAGCCGCTAACACGTGCATTTGCAATAGCATGGCCTGACGGAATAAACTTCGGCTGCAAATCATCAATCAGCTTTAGTGTCGGAGGATGTAACGCTGTTCGGCATTAGTTCTTATCTTCAACTTCAGTTTTCAATTAAGCATTTGTTCCGGGCTGACAGTTCGCTATTGCCATGCCATCGCAAATGCTTTAACGTTGTGCGTCATGCTAATAATGCTTGTCATGCAAAAATTGTTTTACAGCAATTTTATTAATGGAGAGGAACTTGAGCCTCATCAACGTCCTAAAAATCGTTTTACAATTTGTCCGATTTGCAATAGTGCCTTGAAGCCTCATGTATTAATTTACAATTACCGAGAACATGACATGACTTGCGACATGGGATTTTGTGTCGCTTGTGGTTGGTGGGATTTACTTTACACCGAATGGGGGATGATGGATTATCCTGAAGAATTTACCTACTTACATGCGATTTTAAAGGACTTCCAAACGGGTGAAGATGATTTTAAGAATTGCAATGAGGTGGTTTATGAACTGCAGAAGAAGCCAGAGAATTTGTATGATTTGGCACCTAGAAAAGTAGAACTGGTAATAGGCAATTTACTATCCTCATGTTTTGATTGCGATATAGAAATTACAAAGCAGACGCGAGACGGGGGTAAAGACCTCGTTGGATTCGACAGCAATTTTGGAAAATTTATTGTGGAAGTTAAACGGTATAAAAAAGAAAATAAAATTGGGGTTTCACTGGTTAGACAATTGATTGGAGCAATGGCTCAAAACGGTGTTGAACATGGAATGCTCGTAACTACAAGTAGCTTTAGTGATGATGCATATAAATTAGCAAAGCATTTCAAAGGCAATTGGAGTCTAAAACTAAAAGACTTTGGAGATATTTGCAAGTGGCTAAAATTGTACAATTCGCCTTTAGTTGACTATTCCAAGTTAGAAGAGCTTTTAGATTCCCGGTTATATAGTTTTCCATTAGGAGCGCTGAAAAAAATAATGTCATAGATTTTTTGAAATTTACTAGCAAGTTGATTAAGTAACAGCACGAACGCACAACAGAGCCGTTTTGCGCAAGTGCGGCGGGATGTTGGCACTTCAGCAGTATCTTGTCTCGTCCTGAAATAGGTTGACTAAAAATCAACCATTTTATGGATATAAGAGAACAGGTAATCCGGGAATATTTGGCCGGGGGAACCAGCTACCAGAAACTCCAGGAAAAGTACAAAATCAGTCGTACCGTTATCTGCAAATGGGTGCTGGTGCACCAGGCAGTTCATAACTTGCCGCCGTCAAAAAATCAGCATACATATACCGCAGACGGCATGAAGAGAACTTCAAAAAAAGACGCTTCCAAAGACCCTTCTGTTACGGCATTGCAGGAGCAGATCAGGACATTGCAAAAGCAGCTTGAACTGGAAAAGCTCCGCTCTGAAGCGCTGGATACGATGATTGATATTGCAGAGGAACAGCTCAATATTTCCATCAGAAAAAAATCCGCAGCCCAACAGTAAGGAGGTTAAAGGAAAAGCATAGTCATGTGCCTGTGCAGCAGCTATGCAAACTGTTGGGCTACACGCCGCAGGCTTATCACAAGCACCACAAAAAACAACTCATTAACGGCACTAATGAAGGGCTGATATTGGAGCAGGTGGACAAAATACGCAAGCACCAGCCGCGATGCGGGGGAAGAAAATTATTCATCATGCTGCAGCCGTTTTTCATGCAGTACAATATCAGTATGGGAAGGGATAAATTCTTTGAACTGCTGAAGCATCACAAGCTGTTGATACGCCGCACAAAACGTAGCGTACACACCACCGACAGCAAGCATTATTTTTACCGCTATCCTAACCTGGTAAAGGATTTTATTCCGCTGAAGCCGCATGAGATGTGGGTAGCCGACATCACCTATGTGCCACTAAAAAATCGCTTCGCCTACCTCTTTCTCATCACCGATGCATACTCAAGAAAAATAGTAGGTCACTATGTGAGCGACGACATGAAAGTGAGCAGCGCCATCATGGCTTTGAAGAAAGCCTTGGAGCAAAAACCACCTGAAGCAATCGTTATCCATCACAGTGACCGGGGCATGCAATATTGCAGCACTGAATACGTGAGTTTGCTGAAGCAACACCATGCTCACATCAGCATGACTGCCAATGGTGATCCGTATGAAAATGCCATTGCAGAACGGGTAAATGGAATTCTGAAATCGGAGCTGATACACCCTATGTATGCTGATGTCGACGCTGCTTCGATGCATATTAGCCGGTGTATCACTATCTATAATTATCGCCGTCGCCATAGCAGTCTCAACTGGCAAATACCTGATGCAGTACACCGCCAGCAAGGACCGCAAATAAGACGGTGGAAAAACTATTATCAAACCAACAAAAAACTTAAAAATGATATGCAAACAGCGTGACGGGCCAGCACACAAAAACATTTGCTATAGCTATGGTAGCAACCGCAAATGTTTTTCTGCCAGCGCACGGCAGACACCCAAAAATCAACCTATACTAGGACGATGTATCTTAGTCAACCAATAGCAGGATTTATTTACTAAATAGTCAACTTTTTTCAGGACGGGTCAGTTCGTTACTTAGCAGCAATACCAGCAGAAGGAACGCTATTTCCGCCCCTGCGCAAAGCGTCGATCTCGTTGCCTGCAATGCAATTTCAACTCTAAATTTATGTCGAAAAAGAAAATTTTGTTGCTGATACCTTTAGCTCTCATAGCGGAATACTAATCTATACATGGATAAGTTTCTTTGCGGGAGAATTCGTTCCAAATTGGAGACATTATGTTGCAATTGGTTTGTTTGCTATCGTAGTTATTTTTTTTCCAAAAACTTTACAAAAGCAATTTTTGCGACTGGAGTTTACTTGATACTTGGAGCATGCAACTTATTTACTCTTACACCTTCAACGACATGGAATTCCTTTGGAGTTCGTGTTGCTTCAGTAGATATATGGACACCTTCCTTTCAATTAGTATCATTTGGACTCTTTGTGCTTTTTTGCATTCTTAATTTCGACACCTTAACTGATATCTACCTTGATTACAAAGAGCAAAAGCAATCCCCAAAGAAACCATAGACCCTACCTTGAAAAAAAAAGTCCGGCAAGTGAACCGGACTCTCTGAGCTTGTTATTTTACTTTTCTCTGTGCTTTCGCTTTCTTTTGTGCTGAGCTTTTCCTTTTAGCAGGCTTATTCTTTTTAGGTTCAGCTTTCTTGTTGGGCATACAATTAAATTTAAGATTAGTGAATTAGTTATTCATGGCTGCAAAAGTTTCTTCCGGTTGTTCCATGTTGTCCTTTTAGCGGCTACAAGTGAACAAAGATATGCTCTCGCTGGTATAAAATGTTCCACCGTTGCCGGTGTTATCACCCGGTGCGAGTATTAACCTGATGCCGCGCACTAAGACAAAAAGAGGCTTTCATAAACAGGAAGCCTCTTTTGTTGTGGGTCTCTACATTTTTACGTTACGGTTTACACCTGCTGTGCTGCCTGCATTCATATACATCTTGTGCAAAGCTGTGCATGTGAAAGTGAGCCCTATAAATACAATGAGGGTGCGGAGCCAGTTCATGTTGCTCCATTCCTGCCATGCGGCCTTTAGCGTAGCAATGTCGGTGAGCGGTGCTTTTACAAACATGATGTCGTTGCGTGGATAGAAATAGGCGAATGTGAAAACGTCGGCCACAACATACATGATGAGGGCTGCACCTAACCACATGCGAATGCCGGGACCGGCTTTCCAGAACACGATTAACGCCAGCAGCGCCAGCACCTGGTTTAGCGGCGAAAATATCCTGAAGAAGTTACCGGGGTTTACAACTTTGAAGTATTCCCGCGTGGTTGCTATGGAATTTGGGAGGTCGCTTCCCCACGATTTGGCGTCTACCAGGGAGTTGTAAAGGTTTACGAACAGCAGTCCGCATGCAATGCCGGCTGAGGCAAATAAGAACAAATTTTTCATGATTTTTTTTGTTGCAAAGGTGCCCGTGCGGGCTGCCGCCGAAATTGTATTTATCGGACATTTCCGTAGATGTGACCCGGTATAAACGCTTTATTGCGCTTGTATTCGCCGGGGGTGATGTCGGCATAGGACTTAAACGTGCGGATGAAATGTGACTGGTCTGAAAAGTGGCTTTGGTAGGCAATTTCGGTGAGGGATAAGCTGCTGTGATGGATGAGATGGACAGCATGCAGGTATTTCTTGTAGAGCAGCACATCTTCCGTGTTGAGCCCGGTTGCCTCAATCATTTTCCGCGCCAGCTGCCGCGGCGAATAGCAGAGGGTGTTTGCAATATCTTTTACGCTCAGGTCGTGCTGATGCACGGTACACAGGAAATGGTTGATGAGCTTTTCCTGCGGGTGCCATTGGTGCAGTCTTTTTTCGATCCACTGGCAAAACAAGGCAACCCTGCCGTTGAAAGACTGCTCTTCGGCAAGCCTGTGCCACAATGTGTTGAATGTGGGGTTGAGCGAGGTTAGATCTACGGTGACGTTGGAGAATTCGCGACCGGGCGCTCCGAATATTTTCTTTACAGCCAGCGGCTGTAGCCTGACGCCAAAGAACTCTTGCCGTGCAGGCAGTTGAACTTGTATGGCCTTGGTGTTGAAGCCATTCACAAAGCAACGCGACAAACTGTATTCCTTGTTTTGCAGAAGCGCGGAAATGCAATCACTGTCGCTAAAGTTGAAGATGACTTCTATGATGCCCTTGGGCAAAATGCATTCGTTTCGAAATGCAGTAAAGCCGCTAATCTGCCACATGGAATGAATTACGTCTGCAAACTGCGGCGTTTGTGGTATGTAGGAATTTGCATTCAACGGTAATGGCGATTAGCTTATCAAAGGTGGCGAAGCTGTGTAGAATGGCAAAAAGAAGTCACGAAAAAAATGAAAACGCACAATATGAGTTCTTAGCGTGCAGGCGAAAAGTTTCCTAATTTCATCTTTTTAATTTCTGAAACACTCCACTGCCGCCCCGCTAACCTGCCCGAAAATACTAGTGGCATTTCCTTGTAAATACTAATTTATAAGTCATGAAGCATCAAAGCTTAGGCAGGCTATTAATTTTTTTGCCGTTTATTTTTTCGCTTTGCAGCAGTGCGCAAAACGTAGGCGTCGGCACCGACAGCCCCCTTGCACGCCTGCATGTGGCAGACAGCAGTGTAGTGTTTACCGCACAAGGCGGCAGTACCAATGCAGCCAATGTGCCCGTAAGCGGCACGGGTAAAAGAATGATGTGGTATGCCCCGGGGTCAGCCTTTCGTGCAGGTGTGGCAGTGGGGGCTGGCTGGGATAGAGACAGCATCGGCATTTATTCTTTTGCCGGCGGGTTTGGCTGCCGGGCAATAGGATCCGGAAGCTCGCTATCCACTGCCCAGAAATAATTTAATAATCAAAACCATCAACATGAAAAAGCTTTTCTTTCTATCCCTTGTCACCCTGAGCTTGTCGAAGGGCATTGCTCAAAACGTGGGTATTGGCACAACCAATCCTTTAGCACGCCTACATGTTGCAGACAGCAATGTAGTGTTTTCAGCAGTCGGCGATACTGCACTGTCACCACATAAGGTTCCCGTTAGCGGCGCCGGAAGAAGGATGATGTGGTACGCGGACAAAGCTGCTTTCCGTGTTGGGTATGCACAGGGCATCGAATGGGACAAAGACAGTATTGGCGCCTACTCTTCTGCATTGGGTTATGGCAGCCGCGCCTCCGGAGAAAAATCTATTGCAATGGGAAATCGTTCGATCGCAAGTGGAATTGCATCCACTGCCATGGGAGAGCGAACCGGGGCCAGCGGACAAGGATCGACAGCAATGGGAGGTGAAACTTTTGCAGCCGGTGATTACTCCACTTCAATGGGCAACACAACCTTTGCTAATGGCAACCTGTCTGTGGCAATGGGCTTCGCCACTTTTGCTGACGGCGGTAATTCTGTTGCCATGGGCAGATTCACTTCTGCTAGTGGCGCGCTTTCTGTTGCCATGGGACACAGTACAACAGCAAGCGGAGACAGGTCAACTTCCATGGGATATGATACTAAAGCAGGGGGTGACCAATCAACTGCAATGGGAGATCATACTACAGCTAGTGGAGAAAATTCGTTTGCAATGGGAGATAGCTCTGTCGCCAGCGGTCAAAGTTCATTAGCCATGGGAAAACACGATACTGCTACCGGTGCGCAATCGATAGCTATAGGCAACTTAACCACGGCAACTGGAGACCAATCGACCGCTATGGGAAATAATACCACTGCCGCGGGAAATCGGTCAACTGCTATGGGTGATAATTCTGTTGCAGGGGGAATTGCATCAACGGCTATGGGCAATAAGACTACTGCCAGCGGCGATCAATCAACAGCTATGGGTAGTTTCACTATTGCCGCAGGCAGCCAGTCAACTGCTATGGGCAACAGCACCAATGCCAGCGGCGATCAGTCAACTGCCATGGGACGCTCTACTACTGCCAGTGGCCTCCGCTCAACAGCTACCGGATTCACCACCACCGCCAGCGGCGATTACTCCACCGCAATGGGAAACCGTACAACAGCAAAATCATTTGCAGAGACTTCAGTAGGAAGTTTCAATACTGATTATTCGCCTGCTTCCACGACAGCCTGGAGTGCTAATGACCGTCTTTTCGGAGTGGGCAACGGCAGTTCGAATGCTGCACGGAGCGATGCCTTAGTAGTTTTAAAAAATGGAAATGTTGGCCTTGGCACCAGCATACCTATAGCAAAGCTCGACGTAGATGGCACCGTAAAGTTGGGAGCAAATGGCTCCTCGCTGAATAGCATTATGAAGTTTACCCAAAATATTGATGTGCCTAATATAAGTGCGGGCACATGCCTGACAGTGCAATTTTTTAAAGCCAACGCCGCCACTAATGCTACAGTCATGGTTTCTCCATCTGCAAACTTTGGCTGTGGATTGTTTATCACTTATGCCAGGGTTGAATCCCCGGAGAATGTGGAAATAAAATTTACCAACTTAAATAGCGTAAGCAGCATTAACCTGCCCCCAATGGATTTTTATATTACGATCATCCAGTGACGATTGTCGAATCAGCCTCCACTACACAGAAATAATCATCAACCACAAAACACTCTCAACATGAAAAAGCTCTTTCTCCTTCTCCCTTTTGCATTTTACGTTTTGCATTTGCAAGCTCAAAACGTTGGCATTGGCACCGACACACCGGCTGAAAAGCTCGATGTGAACGGTAACATCAACATTGCGGGCACCATCAAAGCCAATGGTGCAGCAGGTGCTGCAGGGCAGGCATTAATAAGCACGGGCTCAGGCCTCACATGGGGAAGCCTGTATGGCTACAGGAAATGCGTTATGCTCACCAATATCGGCAACAACACATGGACAGTGCCCGCAGGCGTAACAGAAGTGATGGTTGAATTGTGGGGCGGAGGCAGCGGCGGCACAGGAAAGTGCGGCGGCTCAAGCGGGGGTTATGCCCGTACGGTGCAAACGGTTACACCCGGGTATGCAATTGCCTGTACTATTGGCGACGGCTCATCGTATGGTACTGTAACTACCTCAAGTGGAGGTGTTACCCAGGCAACTTTGCCCCTGGGTAATGTTTCGGCTTTTGGTGGCGGCGGTGTCGGGTCAGGTTCCACAGGCGGTGTGTATTCAGGCAGTGGCAGCCTGCCCGATGTATTTTATGCTCCCGGTAACTCGGGCGAGACAAATATTTCAACTTTCGGGCAAAGAAATGCGGGTACTTATGTGGAACAGGTAATGTGCGGCGCCGGTGGTGCACCGGTTGGTTTTATAAACACCACTCCTGTGAAAGGCGACTTTTTGCTGTATGAAAATGGCAACTTTATATCTTATTTCACCACGCATTCATCTTCTCTGCCTGGTGCAGGTGGCGCTGCCGGCTACACTTCGGGGTGGAGAGGTGCCCGTGGGATGATCATAATTTGGTACAACTAACAACATAATCTCCCATAATGAACGTAACAAACCTGGAAATTAAAAATCCCGGCTGCAATGCAACCGGGATTTATTCGGGAATGAGCGCTGTGGTGAATTACTTGTCGGCGATCACCATTTGCTTTGTTTCAACAATTCTGCCATCCACATTCAGCGAATAGGAGTAAGTGCCCGCTGCTAAGCCTGCTGTGTTTAATGGTAATGTTCCTACACCTTTTTGGGAAATGTTTACCTGTTGGAGTTTCCTGCCGTGCATATCGCTTACGGTGATGTAAGCCTGGGAAGCCTTCAATGGGATATTGTAGGTGATTGCGGTGTAATTACCTACAGGCGGGTTAGGCACATTCTGCTCCATGATAGCGGATGAAAGCGCTACTGTGGATGCTCCTGCCGGCGCAACCCTTCCGTTGTTTGCTGTGAGCTGCTTTACCTGCTCTTTCAGGCTTTCTATTTCAGCTTGCTGCTCCTGCATTCCTTTAATCAAAACAGGAATTAGCTCATTGTAGTTTACTGCCTTCAGCTCTATCTTTTGGTTGGGCTCTGTAGATTCTTTTCTGCCACCGTGTGAAAGGCGCCTTGTGTTGGTGCTGGCATCTTTCACTGCCTCAGGCATTATCTTTTCAACGTCCTGGGCAAGCAACCCGAAGTGATTGCCGCGGGGCAGATGTAGCTTACCATACAGGCCATCGTTTCTAAACTCGTAGGCTTTGGGTGCAAGCTTGTTGATGATGCTCATTGCACCATCCAGTGGCCTGATGTTCTTTTTTAGCCTTGCATCGCTGGTTTGATAAGTGCTTGTGGTGTAAACGTCTCCCTCAAAATAACCTGCATAATCATTAGGATTTTGCGTGAGTGCATAAATGCCGGTCAAGCTGTCGCTGAATGCTTCCATGGCATCGTTGTACTGGCTATAAGCCTTCACCCCGATGGCACTGATATCACCGTATCCATATATTGACGGAGTGGTGGTGCCATTGTTAGTTTTTGCGACAAAAATACCCGTGTTGATACCGGATTTTTCAGAGTATAAAACATCTCCGTCAACGGGGTCGGTCACGTTGATGCCTGCAATAGCGCTGTTGGCATTCACATTCACAGCATACAATGAGTCAATAGCTCCGTTCACTCCCAGGCGGCGGCCAACCGCTGCATCATTTTTTACCGAAAGGGAGCCTGTATTGAACATGTTTCCATTAGTAGCATTGCCATTTACAGGGTCGATGATAAAGCCTTTTGACCCATTGCCAACAAAATTCCATTGGTCAAGCGAATCATTGTATTGCAGTCCATAATTAGGATAAGCAGCGGAATGACCAATCACCATGCGTGAACGGTTCTGTGTGCCTGAAGGGTAAATGGTAATCATGGCCGGAGATGTGGCTGTGGGCGTGGGAAACTGGATGGTTTTTTGTGCAGCTATACCCAGGTTTCCTGTCATAACATACACATCGCCGCCGCTCGAAATTTTCAGCCTTTCGGTGCGGTTGCCGCTGTTGGTGCCAGTTACAAACGATATGCGTGCAGGAACGTTGCCTGCAGTCGGAGTGCCGTCGGCAAAGAAATCGACGGCTGCAGAGCCCTGGAAGTTTGTACCGTCGTAGCCTGAAACGAGCAGTGAGCCGAGATAATCGTTGGTAAGCACAGCAGCAGGCGCTGCAAGTGTGCCGCGAGCCCGCTTCATGCCAAACACGCCCCTGGCGTTGGCTGCCGAGCTGGAGCCCATGCAGAGGTTGAAGTCGGCATTGCCGGCTGTGGCTTCACCAAACCCTACAATTAGAGGGCTTCCTGAACTTATCCATTTGGATGAGGGTGAGGAGCCTGCGCCTTTTAACGTAAACAGGTTAACGGGTGTGGTGATGCCTAACCCGAGCCTGCCAAGCGAGTCGAGCTTCATTCGCTGCGAATTGTTGGTGTAGAAGTTAAGCGATTGATTATTGAGGGAGCCAAGCTTTTCCCCTCCGGCAAGATTGTTACCGGCGGTGATCCATTGCTGCGCAGAAGCCTGTTGCAGGCAACCAAATGCGGTAATGGTTAACATTGCTGCGTGCAGTAATTGTCGTTTCATAATTCAATAGTTTTTTTGTTTGAAAATTAGAACTCAGTTGTTGCTAAAGCCTTTCCAGCACATTGGGATCCTAAGCTTAGAATTCCACGTGGACAAG
>JADMIO011437874.1_pt1 | contig 68366 bp, 73 predicted proteins | sample 8958161 | NCBI WGS metagenome assembly JADMIO01 (sample SAMN16585339, study PRJNA669376) | soil metagenome | isolation source: Crop rotation soil | place: USA: Cullars Rotation, Alabama | collected 2011 | reverse complement strand
GCGACTTCAAGTCACGTGAATTCCAAGCTTCGGATCCCACTGTGCTGGAAAGTGGCCCCAACATATCAGTGGAGGGTTAACTCAACAATTATGCAGAATTCTTTTTCGAACCAGTTTGCCATTTGTACTTTAAATAATGGAGATACAGTTTCTGTTGTGCTAATTTCAAGTTCATCATGCACAAGTGGCAATCCTGCTGCTTCCAATAAAATCATTATGACGGTATTGCCAACGGTTGCGGCATCGGTTAGTATCACAGCTTCAGATACAAGTGTTTGTGCCGGTACACAGGTATGTTTCACTGCCATACCTGTCAATGGAGGAAGTAATCCAATATATAAATGGTATATAAATGGCGTTATAGTTCACGTAGGTCCAACTTATTGTACAACTACTTTATTTAATGGAAGTACGGTGCGGGTAGAAATGACCTCTAACGCGGTGTGCGTAACGGGTTCGCCTGCCGTTTCCAATTTGATTACAATTACCGTTAAGCCGACCTTACCGGCGTCAGTTACAGTTACAGCATCAGCCACAGCAATTTGTGCAGGCGCAGAAGCGTGCTTTACTGCTTTACCGGTTAATGGTGGGGCCACCCCTTCTTTTCAATGGTATGTTAATGGTCTTTTAATGGGGGCCAATAGCTCCACTTTTTGTTACAGCACTGCTAAGGATGCAGACGAAGTATGGGTAATAATGACATCAAATGCACCCTGTGTTACAGGCTCACCGGCAACGTCGGATACCATTACAATCTCAGTTCAGCCAGCTATAATTGCATCTGTAACCATTTCATCCGCCGACACACTTATTTGCGAAGGTATGCTGGCCAGTTTTACTGCGTCTCCCATTAATGGGGGCAATTCACCAACCTATCAATGGCAGGTAAATGGAGTAAATGCAGGAATTGACAGCACTGGTTTCAGCAGTGATACGTTGAATGACTTAGATGTGGTTACATGTATCATGACTTCCCATGCTGATTGTGTTGTTGGTTCACCGGCAACTTCCAATGAAATTACCATTAGAGTTAGTGTTTGTACAGGCGACAAAGAGGTATTGAAGGAACAGGAACTGAGTATCTACCCCAATCCATCATCAGGAATATTCAGTGTCACCACTTCAATGCCCGTTATATTAATCCAGGTTATGAACCTTCAGGGGCAGGTGGTGAATGAATTTATTCCGGCCCAATCAAACGGGAAATGCATGTTACAGTTATCTAATCAACCAAAAGGGATATACCTGCTAAAGGTAATTCAAATAATGGCACAGTTAACCGTAAGTTGGTGATTGAATAACAAGCTATTGTTTGATAAACTTCCTTACAATAAATCCTTTGTCGGTTTGTGCCTTTAGCATGTAGGCTCCGCTTGCTAATTCAGGAATGTTTAAGGCAAGTACGTTGTCTGCATCAGTGCTAACAGAATATTGCTGAACCAGTTGCCCCAATGGATTATAGATCTGAAGTGATTCGATTTTCATAGCTTCATTATCATACCATACATTCAATACATCCTTTACCGGGTTTGACATCAGTACTAAAAAACCGCCTGCATCTACATCAGGCATTCTTTTTATCCTGCTTGCGCCATGCAAAATCCACAGGTCAGGATCGATTAATACGGAATCGGCCTGGAAGTTCAATGTTGTTTGAAAGAACTGGTTGTTGATGGTATTATCCAGGATAAAGGTTGTGTCCTGCGTTGCATTCTTGAACTTTATCATTACCGGCATTTCAAAAAAGCTGACAGATGGGTGGCTGGTAGTCTGATTCAGCAGCAGGGAAACATTCCCGTCCTCATCTTCCGACCAATTAAGTATGTAAGTTGGAAATCCCTGTCCGTAAAACCACTGGTTGAAAAAGGTGGTTAAGTCCTGTCCGCTCTCGCTCTCAAAATGTTCCTTCAGGTCATCAGTTTTGCAAAAAGAATAAGCAAGGCCCGGATCAGCAAGATAATCTCTAATAGCATTGAAAAAATCCTCATCACCCAGTTTCCAACGCAGCATATGGAGGAGGTAAGCGCCTTTATCATAACTGAGTCGAGCGCTGAAGATACGGCTTACACTGGTGGTGTCATCTACAATAACACTACCAGCCGGTTCTGAAATAACATGATCGAATAGCTGTTTCTTAAAAATGGAGTAATAGTCAGTGCCACCAAAATCCATGTACTGATAGCACAGGGCGGAACTGTACGTAGCAAAGCCTTCATTCAGCCAGATGTCCTGCCAACTATGGCATGTTAACTTGTCGCCAAACCAATGGTGGGCCAGTTCGTGCGCTATCAACTCAAAACCTCCATCGCTTACAAAGGTCATGGTTTGATGTTCCATGCCACCACCCCGCAGCATTTGGGCATGGCCATATTTTTCCTTAATAAAAGGGTAGGGGCCGAACAGTCCATGATATAGCTGAATCATGGCATGGTCGTCCGGTTTATACTGCAGCCAAATGGGCATGTATTCAGGATACCAGAAGTTCCACACCTGAAGAACGCCACTTGGCGTGTGAACGGTATCCAGCAAAAAAGTATAATTGGAAGAAGCAAAGCATACAAGGTAATTGGCTATTGGGTAACGGTGTTTCCAGTGATGGGTAACTGAGTTTCCATTTATAACTGTGTCAACTGGCAGGCCATTGGTGGCAACAGAGTAGGGTACAGGTACTGTTACATAAATATCCAGCGAATCAATTTTATCAGTCAGCGTCATTTTCCCCGGCCACCAGTCGCGGGAACCATATGGCTCAGATAGCGTCCACATCGTGCTGTCAAACCCGTTAATGGTATCGCCATGCGTGCCGACATTGAATGAACCGAATCCGGTCCTTGTTGGAATGCCACTATAAAAAACAGAAATAGAATCAAAGCTATTAGCAGCAATAGCAGAGGTGAGCGGTATAGTTAAAATATTTGCCTGGGGTTGAACAGCCGAAAGCTTATTCTGATGATAAAAGATGGAATCAACATGAAGCGAATCGCTCAGGTCGAAATGGATAGTTTGAAAACCGGGCCCCAGGACTTTAAAAACAGTTGTTACACTGCCTTCAATATGTTTTATCCTCGGATCAACATTCCAGCGGAGGCGATGATAGGTGATATCGTAATCGTTGGTAGGAGCAAGTTCAACATTGTCTTCTATTCGCGCCTGCCAGTTTCTTTGTTCGTCTGCCGCGATTTTTGCATGTGCTGACGAATTATAAACAGGAATAGGTTGTGCGTATGACAGCAATCGGATTACACAACACAAAACCAATAAGACACTTCTTTTATAAGCTATACTCACCCTGCAAAGTTTCGATAATTTTTCGAAACTACGGCTATTAATGTTTTGAAATGTAGCTTTTCGCATCAGGCCCCAGGTTAAATAGCAAGTCAATGATGCTTAGGTCCTTTATAAAGCCAAGCCGTTCTTCAAAAACCTGCCGGTATTCCGGAAGCCTCGGCGTTGCTGAAATCGTTAGTTCTGTATTGGTTAACAGCTCGTTTCCCCTGCTTAGTTTCTTCTCTATTTTAAGGCAACGGAAGCATGCCTTTAATAATTCAAAATTGAAATCGGTAAGGAATTCAAAGCGGGTATTAAAAAGCTTTTCAAATTCCTCCTTATAATAAATGAAGAAGGGAGCTTTTCCATAAGCCGAGCAAATTGACTGCCAGTGTATATTTTGCCAGTGTGCATCATAGGCAATTCTTACCTCTTTCATATTGCCATGCTGGCTGCGGCCCTTGATAAGGGCAATGGTTAAACGGATTGGACCATTAGCCCCCGCTATAAAACAACGATTCCTGAGAGATGACTTTCTGAATTCTTCCAGTTCATTGATATAAACCCCTTCAAATGACTGGATTTGTACAAACCACGAAACAGGAGGAAGATATTGTGATTCAGAAGTGAACCAATTTTCAGTTGTCATGCTTTTGTCAAAATTATTCTAACCCATAAATCACACGTAAAAATCGTAACTTTATGCATCATGAGAAAGGCTGCCTTTTTATTATTCCTTGGTCTAACATCCTTTTTTGGAACCGAGGCCAAAGATATACAGGCCTACATGCGGAATTGTGTATTTCTTTCGGTAAAGGATACTGCCTATGTTGAAACCCAGCTAATCATAGAATCGAAAACGCTTCTGTTTGTAAAAGGAAAGGATAAACAACTCCGGTCTACAGTGGAGGTAACCATCCTTTATATGCAGGATACCACTGTTAAAGAATTTTTTAAATATTTGCTGGGAAGCCCGGGAATAAAAGATACCGCAAACTTTAGTTACGACCTTACTGATTTAAAACGTACGAGTTTGCCTAATGGAAATTATACCGTTGAGGTTTACCTAAAGGATGTGAATGATAGTTCTACCGCTATCTTTCTAACGGAAGATATTTCCATTGACTATGACAACTCCTCGTTAGCATTCTCTGATATTGAGCTGGTAGAGAGCTATGAGGAAACTAAACAAACCAATATCTATTCAAAGCATGGATATGATATTAGGCCGTATGTTATTCCATTATACGTTACCGGTATAGATCAGCTAACCTTTTATGCCGAGGTTTATAATACTAAGCCGATTTTTGGTGAGGCACCCTTCCTTTTTGCCTATTCAATCCGCGAAGTATGGAATAATAAGACAACCCGTGCCCTTTCATTTTTATCCAAACAAACGGCAGAGAAGTTAAAAATAACCTTCTCCACCTTAGATATTTCATCCCTGCCAACGGGTAATTATTTTTTAACTATTGAAGTACGGGATAAAGAAAATAAGGTGATAGCTGAAAAATCGATCTTATTTCGGCGGGTAAATAAAAACATTGTTTTTGGCCCTGAAAAATTGCATGGCATTCACCCGGATTCTTCTTTTGTATCGGGCATTAATAAAGATTCTTTGAATTTTTATGTGTATTCACTTTCCCCGATAGCCGGAAATGAGGAGCTGGATTATATTAGTTTTCTTAAGAAATCGAATGATACGGTTGCAGTAACTAACTTTCTTTACATTTTCTGGAAGCAGCGCAATCCTGAGCATCCGTTAGAAGAGTGGAAACGGTACCTGGCCCAGGTATATGTTGCTGAAGAGAACTATCGTAGCCCCAATAAGCACGGTTTTCAAACTGACCGGGGACGAGTTTTATTACAGTACGGCCCGCCAAACAGTGTTGTAGGTTCTGACAGGGAGCCCGGGGCTTTGCCATACGAGATATGGCATTACTATGTTATCCCCACGGGCCAGACCAATATTAAGTTTGTTTTTTACAACCCTGTACTCGCATCCAACGATTATTCGCTTATTCATTCAGAGGCGCTTGGCGAGGTGAAAGATTCGCAATGGAAATATAAAGTGCTGGATTCGTTTAAGTACAAGAACGGATACCGGAACATTGACAGCAATGGCAGTGAAATAGAAAACTCCTTTGGTACCCGGCTATCAGATTATTTTGATGAATAATTATTATCGGCTAAATCAATTTGAAGAAGTTAACTAATCTAATTTTTTAAGGTTCTTTTTCAGTTCATCCATGTTTGTTTGTACTAAGACGAGGTTCTCCGTTTGATTTGGTGAAACGAGAATGTCTTTGGAAACAAACCATGGAACATAATTAACAACGCTGAATGCAATGAGGGTTACTTTTTGTCCCACAGGGATATTGTTCAGAACCATTTTTCCATCCTTCTTTAAATAAGCCGGCATAATAGCGTTAATATTTTTAAATACCAGCCTCACCATGGGCAGTAGAGTTGTATCTACATTTACAATCAGGTCCGTTTTATTCTTAGAATTATAGAAATGGTCACAATTGATCCAGCCGAGACCTGATGATTTTAGTATCATTTTATCCATTGCATTATACTCGCGAACTGTGGTTGTATCCATTATATAGGAATTGCCCCTTATGTCACTATAATCGCCCTGGTCAGATCTTATATCCTTTCTTGTCCCCACCTTACCTGATATGGAGACCGGAGCTGACTCTGATGAGGGATTCTGTTGAACCCAGTTTATCTGGCCGTTTTGTTCCTGCCCGGAAAAAGTTTTCATTCCATCTATTTTCTTGCCGGCAAACTCGATTTCTATTTCTGAGCCTTTTTTAAGAGTGAGTTCTTCCTTGGAACAAGCAGCGGTAATATTGATCATGCCACCTGATACCAGTAAATCTTTTCCTGACATGGTATGCAAGTCAGCCATGAGGGCATCCGACTTTTTGTAAAACTCCTTTAGCTCAATAGTCACCGTGCCTGTAACCACGCTGCCATTCTTTCCTACAAAGGAATTTTTGGGGATGCGGATGATGGTTCCCTGAGTGCCATTTATGGCCACGTCTTCGTTTGCCGGTACCAGGAATATTTGATTTTCGGGTTTAAACCTCGAGTAAATGCTAGAAATAACAGGGGACTCGGTTGTCTTGCTGTTGCTGTTCACCAGTATTTCGACACTTCTGTTTTGCTGTTTTCCATCCTCATTATCATTGGAGGCAATAGGTTTATCCTCGCCATAAGATTCTATGTGTATTTTATCCTTGCTGATTCCTTTTGAAACCAGGTAGGTAGAAATTGTCATTACCCGTTGGTCTGACAGTTCAATATTATAGCTGTTGCTGCCATCGGTGTCCGTATGGCCTATTAAAGTTATACTGGCAAGTTTATCTTTATTTAGCTGGTTAAACCAGTTATTCAGTTTCTGCTCTTCGGGTGCTTTCAGAACAAACTTTGCATAATCAAAATAAATTACCTCTTTTGAGGTTTGGGCTGCTGAAAATTGAAAGGTAAGGGCGATGCCCAGCACAATCAGGATAAGGATCTTTTTCATGTTGATTTAATAGTTTTAGGTAATAGATTAATAGTTGATTAATTGCTTTTAATCAGAACGTGAAACGAGCAAAAGGATACAGCGGGAAGGGAAGATTTTTTCAGCCAGAGCTGAAAGAAAAAAAATTTAGCTGTTTTTTATTGATTTTTGTCCAGGTTTTAATGTCACCTAATTTTTAATTGTTGAACACACAGCCAACTGTAGCCGTAATTATACTTAGCTGGAATGGCAGTAAGCTATTAAGCCGCTTTCTTCCTTCTGTTGTGCAGCACACCAACGATATTAACGTCCGGATTATTGTAGCCGATAATGGTTCAACAGATGATTCGAAGGAAATCATTCAGCGATTTTCACCAAAGGTGGAATGGCTTCCATTGGGAGAGAACTATGGCTTTGCAAGAGGGTATAACGAAGCGATTCGCAGGGTAGAGGCTGATTACGTTGTATTGCTGAACCAGGATGTAGAGGTAACAGATAGCTGGATACAGCCGGTTATAGATATCATGGAGAAAGACTACTTCATCGCCGCTGTTCAGCCTAAAATAAAAGCAGTTAATAACCCTGCCTTTTTTGAATATGCCGGGGCGGCCGGCGGGTGGATGGATAAATACGGCTATCCCTTTTGCCGCGGAAGGTTATTTGATACGGTAGAAGAAGATAAAGGACAGTTTGATGATGCAAGCGAAATAGCCTGGGCTTCCGGGGCCTGCCTGTTTACCCGAAAGAAAATATATGAACAGACCGGGGGACTTGACGGCGACCTGTTTGCCCACATGGAGGAAATTGACTTATGCTGGCGCATGAAGAATGAGGGGTTTAAGATTATGTATTGTCCGGATTCAACCATTTACCACCTGGGGGGTGCCAGCCTGCCGCAGGGCAACCCATTCAAGGTCTATCTCAACTTCCGTAACTCCTTAATTATACTTTATAAGAATCTACCTGAAGGAACATTATTTAACCGCTTATTAATGCGTGCTTTGCTGGATAAGGTAGCTGCATGGCGGTCTTTACTAACCGGCAACTTCAGTGATACAAAGGCTATTATTAAGGCATGGTATCATTTTCTTAAGTACATGGGTAGGTGGAAGAAGAAAAGAAAAGAATTAAAGAAGCTGGTGAAGAACCCGGATACAAAAGGATTTTATAATGGAAGTGTGGTATTGGATTATTTTGTAAGAGGGAAAAAGAAGTTTGAAAATTTGTCTTTGAATAAGAGAACTACTTCTTAATCAACCCAATCACCGCCAGCCTGTAACTATCCAATCCAAATCCTGAAACACTTCCCTTGCATTTGCCCGCGATTAGCGATGTATGCCTATAATCTTCCCTGGCCTGTGGGTTAGAAATATGGACTTCAACTACCGGTGTTTTAATGGCTCCGATGGCATCAGCAATAGCAACTGAGGTATGTGTATAGCCCCCGGCGTTTAATAATATGCCATCGTAATCAAACCCAACTTTTTGCAATTGGTTAATGATTTCTCCTTCCACATTGCTCTGGAAGTAATCAAACGTAATGGAGGAAAATTCTTTTTTCAGCTCATCCAAAAACGAATCAAAGGACTGGCTTCCGTAAATATCCGGTTCGCGCTTGCCTAGCAGGTTCAGGTTAGGGCCGTTAATAATGGCTATTTTCATGGGGTAAAAATATACAATCAATTGGAACGTTGTTGAAAGCCGGGTTAGATTGTCAGTCAATTATGCCCTAAGTTTGAACCATCATGGATTGGAACAGTACGATAAAAGGGTTTAGCTCTTATTTAAAGCTGGAGAGGTCGCTTTCGCCTAATACTATTGAAAGCTATCTGCACGATGTAAAACTCCTGCACCAATTCTTTCTGCTCAACGAAACGGCTCCTGCTCCCGAGGCGGTTACCCGCCTTCAGCTAGTGGCTTTTATCAAGTACATAAATGAGCTTGGCCTGGCGGATTATTCGCAGGCGCGCATCATCAGCGGTATCCGTGCATTTTATAAGTACATGCTGATGGAGGATATAACCGATGTGGACCCTACGCTGCTCATAGAAGGACCCAAGTTAAGGCGTAAGCTACCTGATACACTTAGCATAGAAGAAGTTGACCGCATATTAAATGCTATTGACCTGAGTACTCCCGATGGGCTGCGCAACAAGGCCATTATTGAAACACTTTACAGCTGTGGCTTGCGTGTAAGCGAGGCAGTAAACCTGAAGATAAGCAACCTGTTTTTTGATGTGGGATTTGTAAAGGTTATAGGAAAGGGAGATAAGGAGCGCCTGGTACCTATTGGCAGCGAAGCCATCAAGCACATTAATATTTATAAGGATACGGTTCGCGTTCATTTACCCATAAAAACAGGGCAGGAAAATTTCCTGTTCCTGAACAGGAGAGGAAGCGGCATTTCGCGGGTGATGGTTTTCCTTATCATTAAATCGTTGGTGGAAAAAGCGGGAATAAAGAAGGTGATCAGTCCGCATACCTTCCGGCATTCGTTTGCAACACATTTAATTGAAGGGGGTGCTGACCTGCGCGCTGTGCAGGAAATGCTCGGCCATGCCTCTATTACTACAACAGAGATATATACTCACCTGGACAGGGATTACTTACGGCAAACCTTATTGGAATATCATCCGCTTTATAAAAGGTAAGGCTATAAAGCGCTTCCTTCTTCCGGTAACTGGAAAGCTATAGAAGACGCAGCTGTATTTTCAGCAAGAGGGTTGAAGAGTTCGCGTGGTGGTTGTACAATTGGCGGTTCTTCCTTTTTATCCAATTCATCCTTCATGGTTTGAAGGAACGATTTTATCTTCTCGAGGCTTTTCACTGCTTCCAGGCGGTTGCGCACTTCATCTCCGCCTTCGCGCAGTTTCTTTCTGGCGCCTTCAATCGTATAACCTCTTTCTTTCAGCAGGTAGTGAATCAGCTTCAGGTTCTCGATATCTTTTTTAGTAAAGAAACGATCGCCCTTCGCGTTCTTTTTTGGCATCAATACGTCAAACTCAGTCTCCCAAAAGCGAATGTTGGACACGGTAAGGTTAAACATGGTGGCAACTTCACCAATGCTGTAATAAAGTTTTTCAATGGGCTTATCTTCGTTCAACATATTGAAGAATTTGTTTCTAAATTTAGGTAATTTATTATCACTTTTTAAAATTGTTTATCTACATGCAAAGAACACTAACCCCAGTGCTTCAGCCACCCTATTACGCGGTTATTTTCACGTCCATTCATACCCCCAACCATGAGGGCTATGACGAGATGGGCGCAAAGATGGCACAATTAACTACCGAACAAAAGGGTTTTATGGGAATTGAAGGCGCCCGCAATGAAGACGGGATGGGCATTACAGTTTGTTACTGGAAAACGGAAGAAGATATACGCAACTGGAAGAAAAATGAAGAACACCTGCTTGCCCAGCAACAGGGAAAGGAGAAATGGTATGAACAGTATAGTATCCGCATTTGCAAGGTGGAAAGAGCGTACGAGTTTTAAGATAATTCAAAATAATGGTCTATATATTTGAAGTGAAAATTTGATATTTATGATATTTGAAAATGAAGAGATCTTCCGGCTGATAGTTGCCCTGGTTATTGGCGGAGTAATGGGAGCGGAGCGGGAGTACCGCAGCAAGTCAGCCGGGTTTCGAACGATAGCACTTATTTGCCTGGGGTCGGCTTTGTTTACCATACTTTCTATTAAAATAGGGGCTCCCAATTCTACCGACCGCATTGCTTCCAACATTGTTACAGGTATAGGCTTCCTGGGTGCAGGCGTTATCTTCCGCGAAACACACAGGGTTACCGGCCTAACTACAGCGGCCATCATATGGGCCGCTGCCGCTCTTGGCATGGGTATAGGCGGGGGCTATTATGAACTCTCGCTGGTAGCGGGCACTGCTATTCTCTCTATCCTGTTTCTGTTCCGCTTTGTAGAGGATTTTATTGACGGGTTAAGCCAGGTACGCCACTACCGTATAGTTTGCCGCTTTGAGCAGGACACCCTTCACCGCTACGAAGAGCTATTTAAGACACACCACTTGAAAGCTTTCGAAAGAAGGCAGAGCAGGGTAGGTGGTGAAATAATAGGGCACTGGGAGGTATATGGCAATGAAAAAAATCACGATGCCTTTATCCAGCGCCTGCTGGCAGACTCCACGGTAAAAGAATTTGACTTCTAGGGAAACCGTTACATCGGTTTGCCTTTCGCCATGGCTCTTACTTCATCCGGTGATAAAGGAGCAGGTACCTGGTTCTTTATAGGTGGCAGGCTTTTTAGATAAGCGAAAATGGATTTCAGGTCGTCATCCGTAAGTTTGCCAATAAAATTCCAGGGCATAGGCGGCATGATAGGTCTTCCACCGTCTAATCCAAGATGTTTCCCTTTATGTAGTGCATTTATAAAATTTTCCTCGCTCCAGGCACCAATGCCAGTTGTAGAGTCGGGAGTAATATTTGCAGTGTAAGACATGCCAAATGGGCCCACCCAGGCGGTAAGGTCCGGGGCGCCTAAAATCCAGTAACCGGGGTGAAGCGCATTGGTATCCATAGGAGGTAGTGGACTTCCTTCCGGATGGCCGGATAACGATTTAGTAGTATCCGGCTCAGGCCCCATGGCGGTAAATATTTTAGGAGAATGACAATCGGCACAGCTGCCGCCAATTACAAGGTACTTGCCGCGGGCAACCATCTCATCGTGTGTAGGGGCTTTCTTTTCGCTCGTTTCACTGTTCATACAACTAACCTGCACTAAAATAAATAGCAGAACAGAAAGGGTTACAAGAATGGAAAGGATGGGGGTGAATTTCTTTTTCATAGGAGGAGAGTTTTAAGGTTAGTGGATGTCCCTTGAAAAGAATGAAATCGTTGATCGTAGCTACCCTTGTCAAAGGAAACCACTGCCAAGATAATAATAAAAAAAGTTATTATTTACCCTTTTTGCTTGCTACATCTAAATAAACAGCCAGTATAAGGACGGCGCCCTTAATAATGTTCTGATAAAATGGCTCAATGTTCATGATGGACATGCCGCTATCCAGCGAGCCCATAATAAGGGCGCCAATAATGGCCCCGAATATTGTTCCTTTGCCTCCCATCAGGCTGGTGCCACCAATTACACAGGCGGCAACGGCATACAATTCATAACCCGCCGCCGCATCCGGCGCGGCACTGCCCAGGCGGGCGGTATACACAATACCCGCAATGGCACTCATTAAGCTACTGATAGCAAACACCAGCATGGTATTCCATTTAATGCGAATGCCTGAGAGAAATGCCGCTTCTGAATTGCCACCAATTGCAAATATCCTTCTGCCAAACGTGGTACGCATGGCGATAAAGCTGAAAAGCAACGCCAATAATATAATGATGATAACGGGCACAGGGACGGACTTATCTGCCAGAATATCTAGAGAGGCTTCTTGCTTAATTGAAAGCTGGTAGGCTGATGTATTAAACAGGGGAGAAGTTTCAGGTAATTTAATTGGAGAGGCGATAACAGGTTTAGCATTTTTATTGCCGGTACTTTCAAAGATGAACATGAAGCCGATGATTACCGCGGCTATCAAACATGCGCGGGTAATGGCCAGCCAGAACGGACCCACTTCAAGCCCGTGAGTCTTCCGTGAACGATATTGGGTAACAGCTGTAAAAAAGATAACTATTATGGCAATGCCGGTCACTATCCATCCCTGCGCCGTGCTCAGGAAGCCGCTGCCGAAAAATTTAAAACTATCATCAACCGAAAAAGTGAGGCCCTTCATCAGGGCCATAATGGTTCCCCTGAATATCAGTAAGCCCCCAAGCGTAACGATAAAAGATGGAATTCTTAAGTAAGCAACCAATGAACCCTGCAATGCGCCTACTATCATTCCAAAAAATAAAGTCAAAGCAATGGATGCGCCAAGGCCGAAATGATATTTAACAGTCAGCATGGCAGATATACCTCCAAATAAACCAACCAATGAACCTACAGAGAGGTCAATGTTTCCCGACACAATTACCAGTACCAGGCCAATAGCCAGAATGCCCACAATGGAGCTTTGACGAATGACATTGGCGATATTACCGGGTGAAAGGAAAACGCCTTTAGTGACAATATGGAAAAACACGCAAATGGCCAGCAACGCGAAAACCATCACCAGTGCGCGTACATTGGCAATGTCAGATAGCTTGATTTTATTCATCGGTTATTTATGATCTTAACTTAGGTTAGTTAGGAGTTATCATTTGCCCTGTTGCGGCCAGCATCACTTCTTCCTGGGTAGTTTTTCCTCCCTTTAGCTCAGCAGCCAGTTTTCCTTCATGCAACACTAAAATACGATGGCTCATGCCAAGCACCTCAGGTAAATCGCTGCTTATCATTACTACGGCCATTCCTTTGGCTACCAGCTCATTCATCAGTTGATATATCTCTGCCTTGGCACCCACATCGATTCCCCGGGTAGGCTCATCTAAAAACAGCACTTCCGGGCTGGTCAGCATCCACTTGCCAAGCACTACTTTTTGCTGGTTTCCTCCTGAAAGTGTATTTACATCGTAATCAGGGGTACGCACTTTTATTCCTATTTCTTTGATTGCTTTCAGACTGCGTTTCAGTTCCAATGAAAAATCAAGTACTCCGTTAGACGCAATATTTTTCAAGCTGGCCAGGTTTAGATTTATTCCCACGGATGATTGCAGTATTAGTCCATATCGCTTACGGTCCTCCGTAACCAGCGCCACGCCATTTCGAATGGCCTGTTCAGGAGAGCGAAAGCGAGTCTCTTTTCCTTTATAAAATAATGTTCCACTGCGCTTTCCATTCCACGCGCCAAAAATGCCCATCAGCAATTCAGTTCTTCCGCTACCCATTAACCCTGATATACCTAATATTTCTCCGCGGTTAATATCAAAACTTACGTTGTTTACTTTTTTTCTATTACTTACCTCCGGGTCGTACAAGGTGAAATCCTTAACCGAAAGAATGACCTCTCCTGTATTGGCAGGCAGCCTCGGGTAGAAATCCGTTATCTCTCTTCCTACCATCAATGAAACCAGTTCCTTTTCAGTAATGTCCTTTGTTTTGCGGGTAGTGATATAGGTACCATCGCGCATAACAGTTACACTGTCGCACAGGCTCATTACCTCATTCAGCTTATGACTGATGTATATCAGAGTAACTCCACGGGCTTTCAGGTCGCGCAGTATGGTCATTAATTGTGTTACTTCCTGCTCAGTTAATGCGGTGGTAGGTTCATCCAGTATTAGTATGTTCGCGTTCTTATTGATGGCCTTGGCTATTTCAACCAATTGCTGTTCCCCTATACCTAACCTGATGGTTTCCGTTTCAGGATTAATATTTAGGCCAAGTTGCTTTAATAATTTTACTGACCGTGCATATATCTGGTTGTAATTGATAATGCCAAACTGCTGTGGCTCAGCGCCAAGGAAAATATTTTCTCCAACGCTTAACTGTTTTACAAGGGATAATTCCTGATGAATAACAGCTATTCCTGCTTTTTCAGCATCATGAATACCGGTGAACGTCTGCTTTACGCCATCTAATGAAATATGTCCTTCATGTGAAGAAGAAGGATAAACGCCACTCAATATTTTAATCAGCGTTGATTTCCCTGCCCCGTTCTCACCACAAATAGCATGTATCTCCCCTTTCTCAACGGAAAAGGAAACACCTCTCAGGGCCTGTATGCCCCCAAAATTTTTCGCTATTCCATTTATTTCCAGAAATCCCATTCTCAGATTATTTGTATACCTCGTTTTTTTTCTGGTAGCCATCAGCAATTACGGTAGTCAGCATATTCGACTTGTCAACCGTAATAGGCGTTAACAAAATGCTTGGTATATCCAGCAACCCATTATTTACAATCCGGGTTGCTTTTACAACTACCTCGTTATTCAGTATCTGCATGGCAGCTTCAGCAGCTGTTTCTGCCAAAGGCTTAATGGGCTTATAAATGGTCATGCTTTGCGTACCTGCCACTATGCGCTGGCAACCTGCCAGGTCAGCATCCTGCCCGCTTACCAGCACCACACCATCTAATTTCTGTTCATGCAGGGCCTGTATGGCTCCCCCGGCAGTACCATCATTGGAAGCAACCACGGCGGTAATGTCCTTGTTTTTGATAAGGACATTCTCCATGTGTTTCATTGCTTCAATGGGCTGCCAATCGGTCGCCCATTGGTCAGCTATAATGTTGATCTTTCCCGCCTTTATAAATGGATCGAGAATGTTCATCTGTCCTTTTCGGAATAGTAAAGCGTTGTTATCGGTAGGTGCGCCACCAATCAGCACGTAATTACCTTCAGGGGCTTTCTCTGTTAAATATTTAGCCTGTAGTTCACCTACCTTTTCATTATCAAATGAAATATAAAGATCTAAGTCGCAATCTTTAATGATCCTGTCGTATCCGATAACACGAACACCATGTTTATGGGCGTTCTTTACTATGGTAGCGGCTATCTGGCCATTATGGGAAATAACCACTAACAGGTCAACCCCCTGCGTTATCATATTTTCAGCCTGGGCAATTTGAACCTCGTCATTGCCATTGCATGCCTGTACAAGTACTTCCGCGCCCAGCGATTCAGCTTTGGCTACGAAAAAATCACGGTCATGCTGCCAGCGTTCTTCTTTCAGGGTTTCCATCAGGAAACCGATTCTAAATTTTTTCTGCTTTGCTACCTGGCCACAGGCCGAAATAAACACAAGTGCAATGAGCAATAAATAAATCCTGTTCAAGCTTTTCATCTGACAAATTCAGTTTGAAAAGTAATGATTTGGATTTGAAAAGCAATATTTAATTGGGTTAGGGGGATAGGAATTAAAGCAAAGGTGCCTTAATAGTTACCGGTTCCGTATAAAAATGATTTTAAGACTGTAACAGTTAGTTGCCCGTATCTTCCTTTAGCGAAACAAGTTTGTCAGTAGTGAGCGGTTTTGAAATAAAGTCGTACACCACCTGGTATTGCTTCGACTTTTCAATATCATTTTCATCAATAGAGGAAGTAAGCATATAGACCTTTAAACACTTAAGGATATTCTCCGGAAAGGATTTTAATTCATCCAGGAATTCCCATCCATCCATAATAGGCATATTTATATCCAGGAATATGACCATGGGGAATACTTCGGGATGCGTGGCAACGTTTGCTTTCAATTCTTTTAGTGCAGTATTGGCATTAACAAACGACTGAATGTTTTTAGCGAAGGTTGACATTCTGATAATACGCTCATTAATAAAATTAAAAGTCTTATCATCATCAATCAGTACAACGAGGTTTGGGTTTGACATGGGGGCTAAAACTATTTGAAAAATATTTTAAAAGTGGTTCCTTCATTTAAACGGCTTTCTATCTCTACTCGTCCACCCATAGATTCTGCCTGGGTTTTAACAAGGTGCAGCCCGATTCCCTTTCCGCCTACGTGATCGTGGAACCGCTTATATAAACCGAATATTTTTTCTCCATTCTTCTTCATATCAATGCCCAGCCCGTTGTCCTGAACCGTTAACCATGAAAACTCATCGTTTTTGCCGGTTGCCAGGTGAATGCGAAGAGGCCTTTGAGGCGACCTGTATTTAATAGCGTTAGAAACAAGATTGTAAATGATGCTATAAATGTAGCCTTTAATGGAAATAATAGATTTTAGCGCTGAAAAATCAGAAGTGATCTTCGCTCCGCTATCATTTATTTCATTTTCCAGTACCTGGTTAATTAATTTCAGCTGGTCATCAAAATTGATGGTTTCTTTTATTTCATTGTCCCCTGAATCGCGGGTGGAAATGATCATGTTGAGATCTTTAACAACATCATCCAGATGAGAAGCTTCTTCCGAAATAGTTTCAAGCAAACTAACTTCACCAATAAGCGTTCCCCCATTATGCTCACTTTCAATAATGGATGCCAGACCCTGTATCTTCGCAATGGGTGCACGTAAGTTATGAGAAACGATATAGGCAAATTGCCGGAGGTCCTTGTTTTTATTCTGCAGGCTGTCAACCAGTTCCAGTGTTTCTTTCTCCGCCTTTTTTTGCTGAGTTATATTGGTCATTAAAACAGAAACACCCTGCTCCGTTGGATAGATATTGACCTGGAAGACCTGTTCCTGCCCTTTAAAGTTAAATGCGCTTACATAGCTCAGGGTTTCCTTGGTCTTCAGCACTTTCATGCAATTGTCGGGAACGTCAGAAACAACTTCAGGAAAGACTTCTTTTACATATTTCCCAATCACATTTTCAGCATTTATACCTGAAAACCTTTCGCAGGCTTTATTCCAGTGAATAAAATGCATGTTTTTATCATAAGCAAGAAACATGTTAGGCATGTTATCCGTTAACTCAGTATACCGGAGTTCACTCTTGAGTAACACATTTTGTGTGGCTAATTTTTCCTGCAAGGCTATGTTTTTCTTGCTTTCAGTTATATCGGTTGATACGCCACACACGGCTATTATCTTACCTTCTTCGTTATACAATGGGAACTTGGATGATACATAGGTATGAATGGTACCATCAGCATGCCTACCCTCTTCTTCAACCTGTATGGTTTGCCCGGTTTTAATAACAGATTTATCAGCAGAGGTGTATTTATCACTTATTTCAGCCGGGAAAAGGTCATAGTCGGTTTTGCCTATTATATCTGCCGGTTTAAATCCAAATATTTTTTCATACTGATTGTTTATCATTAAATAACGGCCATCCAGGTCTTTTGTATAAATAACAGCCGTTGTGTTATTCATTATACCCTGCAACCTTTTTTCACTTTCTGCCAGTTTTTTGCGCGCAATGGATTGTTCACTTACATCCCTGAAAATAAGCACTGCTCCAATAATCTTCCCTTCTTCATTGTGAACCGGCGCCGCACTGTCATCAATAAATATCTTCGTTTTATCCTTTCGTATCAATAGGGTATGATTGGCCAACAATACTATCTTGTTTTCAGTAAGCGCGGTTTTTATAGGGTTTATAACTGCCTGCCCTGTGTATTCATTTATAATGTCAAATACAAAATCCAAAGGCTTTCCTGTGGCATCAAGCGTATTCCATCCTGTTAACTGCTGAGCCGCTTTATTCATAAATGAAACAATACCATTTGCATCTGTCGCAATTACCCCGTCTCCCATGCTGAGTAATGTTTTGGAAAACCATTCCCGGCTTAAAAATAATTCCTTCTCCATTTTCCTTCTCTGCATGTCCTCCCTGTAAAGGACAATTAAAAGGGCGAGTACAATTGAAAAAATAAAAATGGTACCAATTAACAAGGTACCAAAAGAAGAAGAGGCCGTTTCCTCCGCTTTAGTAAGTCGTTCTTTCAACAATCTTTCTTCGGTAAGCTTAAAATTTGCGATAACTAATCGGGTGCTGTCCATCAGCCGTTTGCCAATACCGCTGTTCAATAATAGCCTGGCATCATTAAACTTATTGTTCATGCCAAAGCCTATACCTAATTCCAGCCGGTCCAGGCGCCTGGTACAAAGAGAAATGAGGGTATCAAGCCGCATTTGTTGCGAAGGATTGTCGGCAGTTAAGGCCTTTAAATGTTTAAGGTTTTCGTTTACTTTCTCTCTTGAACCATAATATGGTTGAAGAAATTCTTCATTCAACGTTATAATAAATCCTCTTTGCCCGGTTTCGGCATTTACCATATTGGTAAGCAGCTCATCACTGCTTTGTAGTACTTCGTAAGTATGGTTGACTAATATGGTATTCTCTTTATTTTTTATAAGAGAATTATAGTGGGCAGAAAATAGTGCAATAAGAATAATACTTACCCCGATTGAGGCTAACAAGATCCACTTGCCTTTGAAACGTCCACCCATGACCGAAAAACTTTAATAAAACAATAATTTCCATCAACCTTGTGGTACCACGCCGTTAATTAACCTGTTTTGAAATAATCGGGGTGATGGTTTTGTACACTAGAATTAAAAGCACTCAATCGTTTCTTCTACAATTTTACGAAAATTCAATATCAAATTCAACGAATTACCTTTTTATTAGATAAGAGATGTTCGGAAAATGATAAGGAGCTAAACTGAGCAAGGACTGTGAGGAAGTTAATACACACCCTTGCCCAGATACTTTCTAAGCTTCGGCGAAATAGGGCGGTGTACTAACGCATTTTGAAGCGCCCATTTCTCTTTGTCTTCCGGTTGTGCCAGGAAGGTAATTTCTTTTGATTCTAATACAGCAATGGGTATACCATCTTTATAAAGAATACGATTTCCTGTGAATGCGGCAATGCGATTTCCGGGAGTTAGAATACCGGTAAGGTTAAGCGGGTCAGCAGCGCTGATGGAAACCAATATATCTTTGGTATTCCTCTTTTTTGTTTCACGCAATGTTGCAATGGCTTCGGGAAGTGCGAATTGTTCGCCCCAAACACCTTCCACAAAGCGCCCCCCTCTTATTTGTCCGCGGGCTTCCATGGTTCTAAACTGTCTGACCAAGTCGCGCCAGGGTGGAGCGAGGTCTTCATGTTCAGCTAACTTTCTAAATACAACGCCATATCTCCTCAGCATCGCCCAGGCGATGGTTTCAATATCCTGTGGCTTTTGCTGTGCTTCTGTCTCGCCATTGTGCAGTAATGACCACCGGCCGGCCGCGCTCATAGTAAATGTTTCAGTGTTCCGGGCACTTCCGTTATTTGTCTTGTACTTGTCCGGTACAAGCAATGCACGCAAGCCTGTAAATGAATCGGAAGTAACAAGGCTCATGCTGATCAATTCTCCCAATGCATCTTCAGCTTGCGATGCAAATAGTTTGGTTTGTTTGAGTATATCATCGAAGAACGAAGCTCCTTGCTTCTTTAATACTTCCAGCACAATTTTAGCCTCTGCTGAAAGATGTGCCTGTATATCCTCAGCGGCAGGTTGCTTCCAGGCGGTTGAGTTTTGCCGGCTTACAAATGTGATGGGAGTTGTTTTAACCGGATTGACTGAAGCCGACGGACGGAAGCGTCCCCACACTATCTTACCTGAGATGCACATTACATCCAGCCACATGTAGTCGTAATCCTTTACCCTTGACGGTAAAATATCGCTTTCCCATGCAGCGGAAGGCGCTTCAAAACCTTCCAGTTTCATCATGGCATGTTCGAGGGCATTTGGTCCTTCAGGTTGCGTACCTGGTTCAAGCTGGTGCCAGACGAATAAAAAGCGCATGAGGTCAGCGGCGGAAACTGATTGTATCTCGCTTCTTAACCTGCGGATGGTATAACTGTGAATGCGCGCCAATAGGCGACGTTCGCACCATTCCAATTCTCCAATACCGGTAAATTGCCCGCGGAAAACAAACCCTTCGTTTTCCAGGCGGAACAATGCTGTATCTGTTTCGCTGGTGGTTAAGCCTGCCAGCTCAGCTAACTCAGCGGATGTAGTGGGGCCCATTATTTCCAGCCGTCCACGTATCAATTCTGTTAAGGCATCTTTTCCTTCACTTAATCCTTTCAGGTATTTTTCCGGAAGGCTGATATCATGTGCGAGCGCTTTTTCGGGGTAAACATTTTTGATAAAAGGAATACGCTCTGCAGCAATCCATAACCCGTCCTTATCATTCAATAAAAGTACGGTAGCGCGCCCTTCATGAACTAATGCCTCAAAATGAGACTGCCACCTGTTCTCTCTTCCTTCTTCCGCTGTAATAAAACCGGATAGCAATAAGGCATCGTGCAGTTCATCCGGTGTTGATACTTCCGGCCATGCTTCCTTCTTCACCGCTTCAATGGCTTCCACATCCAATTTGCCAAGGTCGTTGGCCTCCGCCGGCGACATCCACCTCCTGCTTTTAACTGCCTGTGTACGGCGCTCCTCCAATGGGGCATCATCCAGGAATGCGTAAGGTTTGGCGTTGACTATTTCGTGAGCGAGGGGAGAGGGCTCTTTCAGATCTCTCGCCACCAGGTTCAGCTCTTTATTTTTTATTTTTCTTAACAGGTCCTCCAGCCCATCAATATCCATGGCCTCATGCAGGCAGTCATACAAAGTTTGATTCACCAGCGGATGGTCAGGCACTTCCCTGTCGCCTGCAATGTTTTCCAAACAGGCGAGCTGATCTGGGAATACCTGTGCTACCAGGTCTTCCGATTGCATGCGCTGCAATTGCGGGGGCATTTTCTTATTCCCTCTGCGGCGAATAACAGCCAAGGCACGGGAAGCATTCCAGCGCCAGCGTACGCCAAAAACGGGCGCATCAAGCAAGGCTTGCACCAATACCTGCCTCACCGTATCGGGGTTAAGGTAGCTGAATACTTCTTCCAATGGGAAACTGTGAGTGGAACCTAAAGAAAGGATAATGGCATCGTCATTTGCTGCGGCCTGCAATTCAAAATTGAATTTTCGACAGAAACGTTTTCTTAAAGCCAACCCCCACGCTTTATTTAACCGGTTACCGAATGGAGAATGAATAACCAGGTGCATGTCACCCGCTTCATCAAAAAAGCGTTCCATCACAATGTTGTTTTGCGATGGCATTATTTTCAGGGCGGCTTTGGCGGCTGCGAGGTACATCACCACCTGGTCGGCTGCTTCGGTTGAAATGCCTGCATCCTGTACCAGCCATTCTACTGCAGCTTGTTTCCAGGTGCCATCAATTATTTCGCCTTCTTCGTTTACCTGCAGGGTGCCGAGGTCGCCTAGTTTGTTAGCAATGGTTTCTCTTAATCTGGATACAGCCAGTGATAATTCAGCGGTACGCCCCGGTGCTTCGCCTAGCCAGAATGGAATGGTTGGTGATTGCCCATGAGCATCCTGCACACGAACTTTCCCAGCTTCTACCCTTAATATCTGCCACGAATTATTGCCTAGTTGAAAAATATCGCCAGGGATGCTTTCAATCGCGAAATCTTCATTTAATGTTCCAATAAAAATGTTCTCAGGGTCCATGACTACATCGTAGTCAAATGTGTCGGCAATTGCCCCGCCGGAAGTAATGGCTGTTAGTCGCGCGCCTTTGCGGGCCTTCACTCTTCCGTTTATCATATCGTGGAAAATATACGCGCCCCTTCTGCCCTTGCGGCTGGTAAAGCCTTCCGAAAGCATGGATACTATTTCGTCAAATTCTTTCCGGGTTAAATCCCGATAGGGGTAAGGTTTGGTAACCAGTTCAAACAACTCGTCTTCCGTATAATCCCTGCATGCCACCTCTGCCACAATTTGTTGGGCAAGAATATCTAGAGGTTTCTCCGGCATAATTATTTTGTCGAGCTCCCCATGGCGGATGGCTTCCATGATGGCCACACATTCCACCAATTCATCACAGGTCAGTGGAAATAATTTTCCTTTTGGAACCCTGTTCACACTATGGCCCGAACGGCCCACCCGTTGCAGGAAAGCTGCAATGGAACGTGAAGAACCTATCTGGCAGACAAGATCAATGGAGCCAACATCAATTCCTAGTTCCATAGAGGCTGTGGCTACTAACGCTTTCAGATTTCCGGACTTTAATTTCTTTTCCGCTTCAAACCGGTGCTCTTTCGACATACTGCCGTGGTGAGCCAGCACAAAGCCGGGCCCGAGACGCTCATTCAGATTATGTGATAACCGTTCGGCTAAACGTCGCGTGTTAACGAAAATGAGGGTGGTTTCATGCGACTGGATGAGGTTGATGAGCTTGTCGTATATCTCTGTCCAAACCTCGTTGGCCATTACTGCTGTAAGTGGTGAGTTGGGAATTTCTATTGAAAGGTCGCGCTTGCGGGTGTAACCCGTATCAATAATGTTGCATTCCCCCTTATTACCGACAAGAAATTTAGCCACCTGTTCAACCGGCTTCTGGGTGGCAGATAAGCCAATACGGTGAAGCTTTCTTTCTACCAGCGCTTCCAACCTCTCTACTGAACAGGCCAGGTGTGAGCCACGCTTGTCGCCAACTAATGCATGTATCTCATCAATAATAATGGTATGAACGGGGCTTAACAGTTTACGGCCATTATTGCTGGTGAGAAGCAGGTATAAGGATTCAGGGGTGGTAACAAGTATGTGGGGCGGGTGTTTTATCATGTTGGCGCGCTCACTTTGCGGGGTATCTCCCGTGCGCACCATTACTTCAATATTTATAGGTGGAAGATTAAGCCGTTCCAGTTCTTCTTTAATGCCCTGCAATGGGAATTGCAGGTTGCGCTCAATATCATTACTCAATGCTTTAAGCGGTGAGATGTAAATTACCTGCGTGCCCGGAACCAAGCGGCCTTCAATGCCCTGTTTTACTAATTCATCAATGGCTGAAAGAAAGGCTGCCAATGTTTTACCTGAACCAGTTGGTGCAGCTATTAACGTATTTTGCCCTGACTTAACAGAGGCCCATGCCTGCGTCTGCACATCGGTAGGGATTTGAAAACTTTTTTCAAACCAATTTGAAACAGATGGATGGAATAGATGAAGTGACATGTGTCTACCAAATTTAAACAATGTTTCGGGTAAATAATTTCAAATTACCTTTATCCCTATGATTAAGAAAAAGATAGCTAAACCAACCGGAAAAGGAGCGTTTGTTGCTTTAGCAGCTATTCTTATTATTACCTGCATCCTATTTGCCGGAACGGGCCGTAATGGCTTTGTTAACTGGGATGACCAGGGCTATGTTTACAGCAATCCCCAGGTTACTGGTAGTATAAACCTGAAAGAAATATTTACCTCATACGAATGGGCCGCTTATTACCCGCCCGGCCCGGGTTACTATCATCCGGTTCTTATACTTACTTATTCATTAATATACCAGGTGGCGGGGCTCGACCCCGAGGCTTTTCATTGGGTAAGCCTGTTATTTCACCTGCTTAATATTACCCTTGTTTTTATTCTCATCGGAAACCTCTCGACCCGCAATGTGCTAATAACTGCAGTAACCACCGCTTTATTTGCCATACACCCTATGCATACGGAATCGGTACTTTGGGTAAGTGGGTTGAAGGATCTTCTTTATACGTTCTTCTTTCTGGGTGGGATGATCACTTACCTGCATTACTTAGATACCAAAAAAAGGGTTTGGTACTTTGTTACTGTTATTCTCGCTGTTTTATCCTGCATGTCAAAGGGTATGGCCGTGGTTTTCCCTTTTGCTCTACTGCTTATTGATTATTTGCGTGGTGCTAATATTAGTTTCAAGCCGCTGATCAATAAAATACCTTTCTTTATTATATCAGGCATTATTGCGGTGATTGATATAGGAGTGCAAGGCGGTGAAGGAGATACGCTCCCGCTTTTTACCCGGATGATGTTTGCTTCCAGGAACGTGGTAATCTATTTCATAGATGTTTTTATTCCAATGATGTCACCATTGCACCCGCTTCCACCGGCTGTTCCGGCATACTATTATGTTTTTCCAATTGTCATCCTTGCAACTGCTACTGTTGTTTACATCAGGTTCAGAGAAACACGCCCGTTAATATTCGGACTGATTTTTTTTATTATTAATATAATGATGGTGGTAGCGCCTCACAGTATTGCTATAACTGCGGACCGGTATAGCTACTTGTCCTACCTTGGGCTCTTTTTTGCGGCTGCTTACCTGGTTAATATTGGCTGGGAAAAAGGTGGTTCACTTAAATATATACTTGGTATTGGCGCTTGTTTGATCGCCATTTTTTATTCTTACAAAGTTATTGAGCGGGTAGGGGTGTGGCGCAACAGCGGCACTATGTGGTCGGATGTAATTAAAAATTATCCTGAATCAGGCGAGGCTTACTACCATCGCGGACAGTTCTACCAGCTGGACGGAAGAGCAACTGAAGCATTAGCTGATTTTAATAATGCCATTTCACTTAACCCATACAATGATAAGGCGCGGGGAAACAGGGCAGTATTGCATTCAGACCTGGGCGATACTGCGGCTGCACGCCTTGACTTTTCTGCTGCCATACGTTTGGATTCGTCCGCCTCCAACCTGCGCAACAGGGGTATGTTTTACAGCAAAACAGGGCATGACCTGCAATCATTAGAGGATTTTACCCATTCATTATCTTTAGTAAAGGGCGATACAACCTATAACTGGAAGGGCGTGGCAAATCATAAGCTCAGGAGATTTGATGAGGCCATTAAGGATTTCAGTAATGCCATAGAGATGAACCCATCAGCAGGGGAATATTGGCTAAACAGGTCATTCTCTGAGAATGCAGCTGGTAATATAGAAAAAGCGAAAAGTGACGCATTGGAGGCGATACGGCTGGGTGCAAATCCTCCGGCAGGTTACCTGGCACACCTTGGAATTCAATAAAAGTTCTGCCGATTGATCTAAGAAGCCTGTATGGAAACAGATTTTGCATTTTCCACCCTTACTTTGATGGCATTCAGGAATATAACTGCGGCAATTGACCTGTTGCTTGAAAAAATATTTCTTATTTCCTCTTCGAGTTCCCCACGACTTATTTTCTCTTTAATATATCTGTCTAGTACTACTGATAATACAGTTACTAAGGGAACCAGGTTTTTAATTCCTTCCAGGTCGGAATTGTCTTTAAGGTAACGGGAGAATTTTTTTAACTGGCTTACGGCAAATGATTCATCGCCCCGCTGGTAGAACCACGCGATTTCAAATAACCTTACAGCGCCTTCAAACACCATCAAATCTTTCTTGTTCCTCACTTTATGGTAAAGTTCAAAATACTGCGGGATCTTGTCCTGGTCATTCTCCAGTAAGCAAACGGCTATATTAGCAATGCAATACATAATAGTTCCATCAGGATCGAAACCCAGTATATTCTCTTTGAAGTAACTGTTTACCACTCGTCTGGCTTCAGCTTTTTCACCGGCCATTAATAGTGAAAAGCAATAGCGCATTACTACATGAGGAAAGTAGTGAAAAACGGGCTTGTAATCCGCTTCCAATTGCGCGAATAATTTATTCGCCTCTTTAAAATTGGTGAGCATGATATAATTGTATGCCGTATAAAATTTCAATGCAAATAATTCATCATGAATAGTAGGGTCATTTAACGAAGCATATTCCTTCACTAATTTTTCAAATTCCGGCTGCAGGATGGCCCAATCCCGTTTAAAATAAAGGTCGACAATCAGGCGCAGCCCCCTGGCGAAATCATTCACCCGCTTATTATTCAGCGGAGCGGCTCTTTTCTCGCTGTCCGATATCATTCTTAAGAGACGATTGTAATTCGCTTCTGAAAGATCCATGGAAAGGAAGCACCGCACAATAAGTACAAATATCTCATAGAGCTTTATAACCTCAACGATCACAGGTTTATCCGGATAGGAATAATTTTTCAAAAATCCCTGGAAGTAGGTATTGAGTGGGACAGGGCTAAACAAGCTATAAGGCAGGCGGAAATATCCCTGGATTGCCTGCAGGTAAATGACGGCCTTTTTATCTTTGGTGGTGGATTTATCCCGCTCCATTTCTTCAATAATGGCATCAGCTTCGCGGCAGAATAATTCAGGTAGGCGGTACCGGCTTAAAAATCCAAGGAGCGCAACTCCACCTTCGGGCGCTAATTCCTGCAGGCAGCGATCGAGAGCGATGGACCTCATTTTCTTCAGGGAGTTCTCGTCCAGACCCAGTCGTTCCATAATGAACTCCCTGTCAGGGATACCTTTATGCCGGTGCTCAATCAACAGGTCTATGTAATCCTTTATTTTGGATTTGCGCAAATCCATTTTCTTCAGACGCTCGATATCAGCATCAGACAGGGTATAGATCAGTTGTTTTAAATAGAGTTTCATAGTTATATCAACGCATCAAATTCAAAACCAAATTTCTTTTTGTTCAACAGCACACTTAACGAGCAAATAAACTAAGATGTTCTGAAATTGAGCATGACATTTGTCATATTGAATCAAGCCTAATGGGTTTGGGTAAAAGGGTATCTAAATATAGTGAATTCCAAATTAAAACGCGCTAAATAAAAGATTTTTTGAATCTAAAATATTTTATTAAGATTAATATTCAGGCATATTTTTAGTTACAGATTAAGAGCCTTTTTACCCTGGTGCCATTGGCCGTTTTTATCTTAAGGAGGTAAACTCCGTTAGAGTCTATTATGAAATAGTTATCTGTCTGACCTTTAAGAAGGCGCGTTTGTACAACTTCACCCAATGTATTTATAATTTCAACTTGTGTGGTACCAGCTGGTACATCTACCTTAAAAATTCCGGCAGAAGGGTTAGGATAGACGTAAATATTCGCTTCGTCAGCAAGTGAAATGGTAGTAGCCACAAAATCAAAAGATGAGGAGGTGCTGTCGCAACCAAAAGGGTTGAAAACAGTAACCGTATAAATACCACTCTGAGCAGGTGTGTAGGTTTGTGCAGTGGCTCCATTGATAAGGTTCGTATTGTGGTACCACTGGTAGCTATATGCTGGGCTACAGGTAAGGGTATTGCCATTTTGTGTTATAACAGGTTGAGCAGGTAACGAGCTAACATATATAGTTTGCTGCGCTTTAGTGGTACAGCCAAAGCCATCCGTAAAATCATAAGTAAAAGTATGAGCTCCGCTGCCCGCATCAGAGGGGTAAAACAGGCTATCACGTATTAAAATGGTTCCGCCGTACGTGCCACCTGTTGGGGTAGCGGTATTAATTTTTATGGTATCGGCATCTATGCAAACCCATAATGGCAATTCAAAATTTACAACCGGTTTGGGGTTAACCGTAATCCTCACCAGGTCTGATGTTTTGCTGCTGCAGGAGTTGGTATTGGTAACATAGTAATCGCCTCCGCCCTTTACAATAATGCTTTGTGCCGTATCACCCGTGTTCCAGCTACACAAAGGATTAAAGCTATGGAGTACTACGCTATCACCGGCACAAAAAGTTGTTGGTCCCATTGGCGTAATATAAGCCGTATCAAAGTGGGGAGCGTGCGCATCAATATGAATGCTGTCAGTATATAGATTTCCACAATAATGATTGATGATGATAAAATAATTGCCAGTTTCTTTTACATAAATATTGCTACCATACCCTTCGTAATTGAGTTGGGGAGTGCCAAAATAATCATAGCGGCGCATCCAACTGTAATCCTGCCCGTCATTTACATACAATTGGGCGCTGTCGCCTTCACACAACAATGTAGAACCTACGATATTAATACCGGGTAACACAGGCAACGGATAAAAATTGAGATAAGCATAAACAGAAGTATCACTGCTGCACTGGTTGCCACTTATTACATAATGGGCCAGTGTATCGCTTACCACAATGGAATCAGTGGTTTCGCCGGTGTTCCATATGCCATTTGTATTACCGGTTAAGGTAAGGCTTGTGCCGGGGCAGGTGCCTGCCGATACATAAATGCCATTGTAGCCACTGTTTCGGGTAAATTGTATCATAGGCGCAACAGGTGTTGCAATGGTATCTATTCGCACAACATTTGAATAGGTTAGCCCGCAACTGTTGTTATGGCTTTGCTGATAATCACCGGGAGTGTTCACGCTAAGGCTTGTGCCCGTTGCGCCGGTGTTCCAGTTGCCGGTTGTATTGCTGTGCAGGGTTAAGGTTGTACCGGGGCAAATTAAATTGTTACCCACTGGGGTAATGGCAGGAGTAATGGTATTTCCACCCGCCGCATTTACAACGATGCTGAAAGCCGGAATAGTGGTAGTGCCACATTCATTAGCGAGTTCGCACACCCAGGTGCCGGCGTTGGTATTGTTTACAGAAGCAAAATGCAGTATGGGTGTAGTTTGCGTGGCATCCACTATGTTATCATGCTTCCATACAACTGTATTTGCATTGGGGCAATATAAATTGCGTTGAAAAAAAGTGCCGGCGCATAAGGTAAACGTATGAGTGGTATCAGGTTGGTAAATGGGTTTTTCACAAATAGTAATAATAGGACCAGGCGCAACCCCATAGGGCGTTAAAAAGCTGGCGGCATTTCTCAGGCTGTCGCCAGGGGTATTATACTCAAACAATCCATAGGGCGTAGTGCCATACAGTTTCCCATTCTGCCCCTTAATAAGGTTAGAAGGAAATATTCTCGCATCGTACATATTGTAGGTAGCAAGTCTGAACTCGTGTTTGATAACAACATTAGCAGTGAGTGGGTCATACTCGTAAACAATACCTGAGCCATACGGAAAGTTACTGCCAAAGCTATAAGGTGTTCCGCCATCAGCAGTGCCATACCATTTCCCGTTATTCCCCTTTATCATAGGGCTTGGGTTTTGACCCATAGTGTCGCCCTTGAACTCATACATTTTGGTGTAGGCTTTTGTGCTTAAATTGTAGCGATATATAACCCCGTTGGTTGACAAATATAAAGCGCCGGGTAACCCACCACATGCAACAGAGTAAAGGTTACCTTTATCTTCAATAAAGTAACCATTGTATCCCATACCATTGCTGCTATTGCAAGGATTAATATATACGGTAGTTAAACTATTATTTGCGGGGTTAATTTTTACAATGCAGCCGAGATCCGGCGAACCAATGGGGCAGGTTGAATTGCGCGGTGTGGCGCCATATAAAAAACCATCAGAGGCTTTAAACAGTGGGCCGTTTAAATAATTATGCTGTGTATCATTAAAGGTACCGCCTTTAAAATCAGGTATGGCCACTGCAATGGATATGGTGTTAGTGGCTATTATATATTTAAAAACATAGCCCCGTGGTGCAGGCACGCTGCCGCCAATAATAAACTGGCCGTAAAGTATGCCGGGCGAAATTTCCGCTAAGCCCCCCAGTGCATCGGGTTGGGAGTAGGGGAACTGCGCATTATCATAATCAAAATTCTGTAGCACACTGAAAGTTTGCGTAACAACATCATATTCAAAGAGGATTCCTCCGACGGTGCGCTGCCAGTCGGCCCCGCCAGACACAGTGTGCTCGCCGGTTCCACCGTTGTAAGTTAGACCGTATAGTTTACCGTTACTTGCCTGCATAATGCGGCCAGGGCCACGCCCTTGTAAAGAATCAAAATTATGTACAATAATCAGGTTGTTGCCGATGGAATCTGTTTTATACAGGCAGCCAAATCCATACTTGCCGCCATTTTGCAATGTGCCCCAAATCTGCTGCTGGGCATAACTGTTTTGATAGATCATTACAACAAGGCAAGCGATAATTAGCGCACGAAATTTTTTCATAGAATCTAAAGGTAAGCATGCGCAACGTAATACCAGATAATTGGGAACAATTGGTCAATAGTATGCCGGAAATGCAGCGAATATATTTGATTGAATTCGTCCAGCAATCAGTCTTTCAGGAAGCCGAATTTTCCGGCATTGTAATCCTCTACCGCTTGTTTAATTTCTTCCTCTGTATTCATTACAAAGGGGCCATAGCTTACGTAGGGCTCATTCAACGGTTCACCGCTTAATACCAACAGTAAACTTTTTTTGCTCGCGGTAATTCGTATTTCACCATCTTCGTTTTTTAACTGAACGTAATGGTTTTCCGGGGCAGCGCTTTCATTTACAGTTATTGATCCATCCACTACCAGTATGCCTGAGTTATATCCAGCAGGCAAAGTAAAAGTAAAATCAGCCCCTGCATTTAAATGAATGTCGTACATGTTTACTGGGGAGAAGGCAGTAGCAACGCCTTTTATACCCTTGTATTCACCGGCCACTACATACACTGTTCCCATATTGTTGGGTAAGTCAATCTTTGGTTTGGTTGTATGTACAATACTCTGGTATTTGGCAGGAGTCATCTTATGTTTCTTCGGAAGGTTGATCCACAGCTGAAGCATTTCAAACGCGCCTCCTTTTTTAAGATAAGTCTGCTCGTGGTATTCCTTATGCAGGACTCCGCCACCTGCAGTCATCCACTGGATGTCGCCCGGGTTTATAATGCCATGGTTTCCTTTGCTGTCATGATGTTCAACGGAGCCTTTGTAAGCAAAGGTGATGGTTTCAATGCCTCTATGCGGATGTACACCAACCCCTCTTGAAATTTCTGAGGGAGGGTAGCTTACCTCGGCATTAAAATCCAGCAGGAAGAACGGACTCATTCTTTCTTCAAAGCCTTTACCATTGGGGAAAAAATTCATCACTTTAAAGCCATTGCCTACCATGTGGGTGTTAGTTGGCGATAACACGCCTTCCACAGTGCGGTATTTCCCGCTGGATATTTTGGCGGCCGCCTTAAGTGTATTGTCAAGCGCTGATGCTATATAAGTCAACGCCCCGGCAAAAATGCCTTTCCTGATAAATTCTTTTCTCTTCATAACAAAAGGTTTATTTCTTTTCAAATATAGTTAATAGCGGTGAGTTTACCCATACCAGGGGCTATTTTGCGCAGGGAAAGAAGAAAATAGGAGGCATAAAAATCTGGAAAGTTTGAAATATATTCTATTACATTTGAGACTTGTTAACCATATGAATTAATGGGTGCAGGCCCGGATAAGATTACTTCAAATCATTTTTTAATTCATTCTAAAAGAATTCACATGAAAACAACTTCCCTCTTTTCTCTCATCGTTTTAATGGTGGCTTTAACTATACATGTAAATGCCCAAACTACCAGTGAGCCTGTTACACAAAGCCAGGACCTTCAGATCAGCATCAATTCAACTGATGGTACACAGGCCCCAACTCTTTCCAAGGAAGAACAGCTTACCACATTAACGACGGCATATGAAAAACAAAGCCTGGATGTAAACGCGGCGAATCAATCAGCCGAAATTGTGATTCAGAAATTGCTGCTGAAATTTCCCGAAGAGAAAGTAAAGGCGCTTAAAGTTCAGATAGCTGACCTGAAATCTTCCAAGAACGGTGCTGAATTGTTATTGATCCAACTCGGAATAATTGATAAGCTTACTTCCTATTTGTAGGCTAAGCCCTTTGAAGGTCATCAAGAATAAATTAAGCCCTGATTGTTCAAACAATCAGGGCTTTGCATTAGCTGATTTGGTTAAAAATTAATGGATATACATGGATAATAATATGCAGGGAAAAGTAATAGTGATAACAGGCGCCAGCAGCGGACTTGGGGAGGCTGCGGCAAGGCATTTATCAAAAGAGGGTGCAATAGTTGTGCTGGGTGCCCGCCGGGTAGAGCGAATCAAGGCTTTAGAAAAGGAATTGACAGATGCAGGAGGTAAAGCGCTGGCCATTGCTACCGATGTTACCCAGCTTAACCAGGTAAAGCTATTGGTGGATACTGCTGTGCAAACCTATGGACGTATAGATGTCATCATTAACAATGCGGGATTAATGCCACAATCGCCGCTTGACCGGCTTAAGGTTGACGAGTGGAACCAAATGATTGACGTGAATATTAAAGGAGTATTATATGGTATTGCCGCTGTGCTGCCTTACATGAAGGAGCAAAAATCAGGGCACATCATTAATGTTTCCTCCGTTGCCGGTCACAAGGTTCGCGGTGGTGGTGCCGTGTATGCAGCTACCAAGCATGCAGTGAGGGCATTGTCCGAAGGGTTGCGGCAGGAAGTGAAGCCTTACAACATCCGCACAACAATTATTTCGCCGGGCGCGGTTGATACAGAACTACCAAACACTATCAGTGAGCCTGATGTGGCCGCGACAATCAAAAAATTTTATGATAGTAATGCCATCCCCGCTGACTCATTCGCACGGGCAGTTGCCTTTGCAATCAGCCAGCCGGATGAAGTAGATATTAATGAAATAGTGTACCGGCCAACGCGCCAGGAATTTTAATAATTTTGTTTTTTGCTTCTGAATAGGCCTTTTTGAAAAAAAATACTTTTATTTTACTTACCTTTTTACGGAATGTTGGATATTTGCAATAGGACAGTAACTCTTAATTAAATAAACACAAGAGGTTATGGAAAAGGATGAAAATGGCACCTTTATTTCTAAGGGAACCCTCCGCCTTGAAGCGTTCAGTGATGGCGTTTTTGCCATTGCCATTACCCTGTTGATTTTGGAGATACACATCCCCGCAGTAAAAGAAAACGAAACGCTTCTACAAAGTTTAGCGCATGAATGGCCCAGTTTCCTGGCTTTATTGATAGGCTTCTTTACCCTGCTGGTTTGCTGGATCAATCATCACTATATGTTTAGTATGATTCATAAAAGCAGCAGTAAACTATCGCTGCTGAATGGATTTAAATTACTGGTGGTAACCATTACGCCGTTCGCGACAGCTTTATTGGCTCAAAATATTCAAACAGCATGGTTTGAATCCAGCGTAAACCTTTATGGGTTTAACTTCGCGCTTATGGGGCTGGCCATGACGGGCATCTGGCTCTACGCGCAGGGCAATGGTATGACCCAGACACAGTCGGTTAATCATTTAATAGCAGTGAACAAGTTATATGTTTTTGCCAGCATACTTTCCATAACTATCTGTTTAGTATCCTTTATAAGTATTATTGGCAGCATGATACTGTTCGGTGTCATGTTCATGGTGTTTGTTTTTCCTGAAAAAGTTGTGGCCTGGCAGGTTGCAAGAAGTGCCAGGAAAGAACTAATGCCTAAAGAGGAGGTTGCTACCATTGAAACAGACTAGCATAAACTGCAGGAGGCTAACAAGAGATGGTGATTTGCTATTTCGATTTATTATTAAATCCTGACGTAAGGGCTTTCTTCTCGGGGTCAGTTAATGGCCTTTTATTTATTTCTTCCCAAAGCGCTGCCGCTTTTTTGGAGGATGAAATGCCCAGGTTTTTTACTGACTTTCCCCATAAATAGATAGCTAAATCCTTTTTGTTGTATGCAACCCCGTCATAAATGAAAAGGCCTTGTGTTTCTTTTTCAAGAAGTAGGTTAAAATCAAGCTTGCCTCCAATTGTTTCCTTTTTTATATAAGCAACCGGGTCCTTAATTTCTTCTTTATTGCCGCCATTAATCAACTGCCTCGCTATTTCAATCACTTCTTCTTTCAATTTATCATAAGGCTGAATGAGGTAAACAATCCCCTCAAACTGGTAGGCTTTTCCGGCGGGGACGGTAACTATTCTTGCTGTGGTATCCACATTGAGCGCTTCCAGTTCTTCCACTCTCTTCTCGCTTATTTCTCCAAAAACACTACAAGGCACATCAATGCTTTTTCCGTTATTTGGGTTATTGATATTATAGGTCAATATTGTTTTCTCGCCGTCATTTTTCTGTAAGAGAATAAACATCATTATAACGTTCGGCCCTTTATGCACGATGAAAAAATAGGAGGGAAGGTTCCTTGAGAATTTTAAATAGTCGGGTAAGGTGGGGTTGTCACTTACGTAAACAGAAGATTGTTTATTGGAAATATTGTCTTTGATATTGTAATAGCAGCATGTCAGTTCAAAATCATCAAATTTTTCCTCACTGATAGGCTCATTATTAAAAATCGGATTCCCATGCTTATCAATTTGTGCGAAGGCATTTAACTGGGTAAGAAGAGTTAAGAGAATTACGATTGCTTTTTTCATTATGTAGTTATTTATATCCTGTTTAGATAATGGCTCAAATATATTATTTAGCTTCATAATAAAGAAGTCTCGAAAGCAGCAGTCATTTCAGCCTGTTTTTTACTTAACAAGCGATTGAATAGCTTCCACAATAGCTTTTAACAATCCTGTATCAATATCTTTATCGGTCGTTTCAGTTGTTGCTGCAATGGCCCTGTAGCTTCCCTCGTCATCGGGTTCAAAGAAAACCTCCCTCTCATTCACGATCACTTTAAATTTATGGGTATACCCTAATACCATTAACCACGCTTTAAAGTGTAGTTGCTCGCCTTTATATATAACAGGTATTTCAACTGATTCTGAATCATCCATGGTGTGCAAGTTACCGTAAACGCGGGAGATAAATTAGGCAGGACTGAAAGAACGGCTAAAATCCACCAGTAGTTTCAATTCCCGCATAGGAATCCGAGAATGTAGGGAGGTTCTAGTTTATTAAATACTTTTTCTGTAAAAACTTTTATAAAAACTATTTCCCTTCATAGAGATTATCGCTTCTTTAAAAGAAACATTGCCAAATTCTATAGTTCTGATACTTCTAAGATTTATTATTGTTGGAATTGAGCCTTGGCTACGATAAACATTTTCTGGAATTTTATCTCCATTTTTTGTGAGGTGTATTAAAAGGGCTTTTTGTATGAATTCTATGCGATTCAACTTTAATTCTTTCAAGGTTGAAAAGATGAAGGAAAGAACATATTCGCCATAGTCCAATGCTTCATTTGTTCTTGGTATATAACCTTGATGAATAACCTTATTGCGAAAACCTACCCATTTTTCATCCCATTTTGATTCTCCTTTTTCTAGCCTCTGAAGTAAAAAATATGCACCTAATTGTCTTTCGGACTGCTTCGACATTAACTTCCACATTTTGATATAATCATCAATCGAAACAGAATTCTTTAAACTAATTACTTGAATATAATATTCAATAAATCTTTCAAGAGCACTTGTGAGACTAGAAACAGCTTCACGGGTATAGCCGTCGATTAGTGCCATTGCAGCCAAGTCCAAAAGAATCTCAAATTTTTGTTCTTGTAATTGTGTTACTGCCCTATGACCTTTAGGACAAACGAATTCGTAAAGGTTTTCGTCATTTACTTCTACTTCGAAATCTACTTCTGAGCGTAGTTCATTTTTCAATCTCTCATAATCTTCTTTTGTTTGGCCAGATTCTTTAAAGCACTGCCAACAAAAGGATGAAATTCCAATTTTCATATTTACGTTTTAGAAAAAACGTTCAAGTTTAAATGTAAACATCTTAATTTAATAAAAAAAGCCCCGAAAGCATTCGCTTTCTTGGCTTTTCGTAATCCAGACAGTCTCACCAGAAAAAACAAAGCCCCCTTTCGGAGGCTTTGCAGAAAAATAAAATCTAATCTTACTTTTTTGTCGGTTCCTTGTAGGGATGCTCCTTTAGTTCAACCAGTAAAAACTTAAGAGGTTTGTCTCCGCCATTTTCTGCCCAGTGTGGGCGCTCGGGATCGCTGTATCCACACTCGCCTGCCTTCAATTCAATAGTTTCAGTTTTTCCATCCGTGTAATGAACAATAAGTTTACCGTCAGTTAGGGCATAAAAGAAATGGGCCGGGTGGGTATGAACTTCTCCTTTGTCGCCAGGCATAATGGTTACTTCCATGGCTCTTAACCTGGTTGTATCCGTTAGGATTTTAACGGTTTTGGAGTCTAACTTAGACCAATCCTGGGCGAAGGCACTAGTAGCGCAGAACAATACAACAACAATTGTTGTGAGTATGAAGGTTGGTTTTCTTGTTTTCATAGGAGGGTGTTTTAAGATTATCCTAAAATTAAGAACATATAATTGGGAAAGAAAGAAGAAAATTTTGCAAGATTTTACTTACTGGGGAATCAGTTTGCATAGTCAAAAGGAAAAAATCACCTGTGGATAATTTGCCACATTCTTAGTTCCCGGATAGAAACCATAAGCATTGGGTATTTCTTCTGAATAATGAATATGTGCTAGATTCCGATTTGTAGGGTTTATTTCCTGTTATGGAATAACGGTAGGCCTAAATAAGTCTTTATTAGGGGAATTGAGGTGTTTTTAAATGCTGGACTGAAATTAGCAATAGAAAAGGATAAAATCTCTTTATCAAATGAAGATTCTGATTTCTTTTTTAGCGTATTTCTTGTTCTTTTCAACACATAGTGGGGTTAAGGATTTTGATAAAGCAAAGCAGGAAACGGTACAAGACAATAAAATAACCCTTCTTAGCTTTTCCGGATCTGATTGGTGCGCTCCTTGTATCAAAATGAAAAAGGAGTTTTTTGAGTCGGAGGTATTCAGCAAGTATGCTAAGGAACATTTGGTTTTAATAAATGCAGATTTTCCACGGCTTAAAAAAAATCAATTGAGTAAAGAACAAATTAAGAAGAACGAAGAGTTAGCCGAGAAATATAATAAGGAAGGAAAATTTCCTTTCACTGTTTTGCTGGATAGTAAAGGTAATGTACTGAAGCAATGGGAGGGTTTACCCCATGAATCTCCGGAAGCTTTTGTTGAGGAAATTAAAATGATTTATAATGTCCGAATCTGATATAGATATTTTAGGGGAGACCATTCACCAAAGGGTGTTGCGGCTGATGGGAAACAGGTTTGAGATAAGTGTAGTGAGCGATAACAAAGAATGGGCGGAAGAAAGAATAGAAGATGCGATAGAAGAAATCAGCCGGATAGAAAAGCTCCTTACTACCTTTAACGATAGCAGCCAGACTAATCTAATAAATAAGAATGCAGGAATAAAACCTGTGCAGGTTGATAAAGAAGTTTTTGATCTGATAAAGCGTTCCCTAAGAATCTCTGCACTTACGCAAGGCGCTTTTGATATTACCTATGGTTCTATTGACAAGCGGTTCTGGAATTTTGATATATCTATGACCCAATTGCCTGATACTGAAACGGCCAGGCAATCTGTACGATTAATTAATTACCGGAATGTAATGCTGGATGAAAACGATTGCACGGTTTTTCTAAAAGAGAAAGGGATGCGCATAGGCTTTGGAGGTATTGGTAAAGGATATGCGGCGGATAAAGCAAAGCTTCTACTTCAGGAAAAAGGAGTTAATAGTGGCATCGTCAATGCGTCGGGCGATTTGAGCGCCTGGGGTTTCCAGCCAAACGGAAGGCAATGGACAATAGGAATAGCTGACCCTTATTCTAAAATTATCCCATTTTCTTACCTCGATATAAGCGATATGGCAGTTGCAACCTCAGGTAACTATGAAAAATACGCTGTTGTAAATGGAAAGAAATATTCACACACCATTGACCCTAAAACCGGTTTTCCGGTTGAAGGAATTAAAAGTGTTAGCATCATTACACTCACAGCTGAGTTGGCTGATGCATTGACTACCCCGGTTATGGTAATGGGAATCAGGGCAGGCCTGTCCCTCATTAATCAAATGAAGAATATCGCCTGCATAATAGTGGATGATAACGATAAGCTTTATACTTCTAGAAACATCAAAATAAAGCAACCAACATGAAGAAAATAATATCAGGTTTGGGAATGGCGGCTCTGTTCATTGCTATGGGATTTGCATTCAATTCATGTGTGTCTGTTAAGCCCTATCAAAAGGCATATTTGAACGATTCGGAGATGGAATTGTCATTAGAGAAAGCGGAAAAGTTTGAACAGAATTTTCTTCTATACCGTGAAGGTTCCTCCGGTGCAAACGGAGGTAAAAGCGGCGGTGGTTGCGGTTGCAATTAATTCAATATACAGGTATGTTAAAAATTTCACTAACAGTAGCGGCATTATACATTAATATCCTGGTTGCTTTTTCACAGCCTTCCAAACAGGTTGATTCATTAAGTTATCCGGGTGATTCTTCGCTGTATAAGGAGAGGAAGTTGAAAGTGGAGGAAGTGAATTTTGTTTCCGGATATTATCTGCAGGACGGCAATCATTCAGCTGTAACGGGAGGAATCGGCACGGAAAAACTGACCGACTTCGCCAATACCATTGATCTTAAATTATCCAGGTACAATAAGCTGGGGAATAAACAAACGCTCTCTTTTGAATTGGGAGTTGATACTTATACCTCCGCCTCGTCAGATAATATTGCACCTGCATTATCAGGCCCTTCCAGGAAGGATACCCGCATCTATCCATCCTTATCCTACAAAACAGAAAATAAAAATAAGGGCCTGACACTTGGGGTCGGCGCTTCTTACTCACATGAATATGATTATGAGTCGCGCGGAGTAAATTTAAGTTTTATAAAATCATCGAAAGATAATAACCGTGAGATAGGGATAAATCTGTTCGCTTACTTAGATACATGGACCATTATCTATCCGGAAGAGCTTCGTTCACCGGGAGATTTGCATGCTGCTCCCCGTAATTCTTACCAGGCATCGGTTACGCTTTCACAGGTTATTAATAAACGAATGCAAATAGCATTATTGTTTGACCCTGCTTACCAGCAGGGGCAGCTCACCACGCTTTATCAGCGGGTATATTTTAATGATAATTCATTACGATTCGAAAAACTACCTGATACCAGGTTGAAATTTCCTGTCGCCATCAGGGCAAATTATTTTTTGGGCGATCGCATTATCATCCGTGCTTACTATCGCTTTTATTGGGATAGCTGGGGCAATACTGCACATACGACTAATATTGAATTACCTGTTAAGGTTACTCCGTTTTTATCTTTAAAGCCATTTTACCGGTTCAGTATACAAAGCGGGATAGATTACTTTGCCGCTTACAAAGAACATAATAAAACCGATGCATTTTACACCAGCGACTATGACCTGGCACCATTTAGCAGTCACTTTATCGGCTTGGGCATTCGACTCGCGCCACCTAATGGAGTCCTAGGAATCAAACATTGGAATTCTCTTGAATTACGGTACGGGCATTATATAAAGAGCACTGATCTTGTTGCCAATAGCCTTACGGTGGCTTTAAAATTTAAATAATTATATAGCAGAACGGGAGAATGATTTTTTCCTTTGATATTTAATGCCTTCCATTGTTTACCCAATGTTTACCGCTCAGCGTTGATAATCTGTTGCAAGTGGTTATTTTATAACAATAAGTTTTTTGCTTCCAATCAATTGTTTTTCGCCTATTACTCTTAAAATATAGCACCCGGAAGTTAAATCAGTTAGAGGAATTACGAGGCTGGAATGATTATTCGTCTTCAATTGCATGAGGATTCTCCCGGATATGTCTGTAACCTCTACCATGTTATTAGTATTTGTTTCGAAGTTGATTATTGTTTCATCCCAGGCCGGATTTGGACTTAGTGTAAATTTGTTTGATTCTTTCAGATGATGATTTTCAGTAAATACAATATTAAAGCAGTCAGTTGTAAGCTGGCACCCATTCCCATTACTGATAGTAACAGCGTAACTACCTCCTTTATTTATTATTAAATGATCATCAGTTCCCGATATAACCATACCATTACTACAGTCAAACCAGCTATATTCCTGGTATCCTTTCGAAGCAATGAGTGTGTCACCATGTAATACTAGGTTTTTGCTTGGCATTGTCCACCAGCCGACGTCTGCAATAATGTAATCTGAAGCCGGGTTATTAATTGCACAGACTGCATTTGAAAGCATTGTGCATTTCACTGTATCACCTGTAAGCATTGAGAATCCATTGTCGTTAAAAATAGAATCGTTAACCATGTAGCCATTGAGGTAATAGTTGTTGTGTTTCCATATAAAGGTGGGATGCGTGCCACCATTTAAAGCGGAGGCTTTAAATACAGATGGTGTGCCATGACAAATCGGATACCCCGGAGTTACGGAAAGTGAAATATTAACGGGTAGATTAGGAGTGATTTTAAGGGCAAAACCAGCGAAGGCCGGATTGTTGCTTATGCATTGAGCGTTAGATATTACCTGACAACCGATAGTGTCATTATTCTTGAGCAAAGCTGTAACAAAAGTGTAGCTATTGGTTCCTGTGTTTTTGCTGTTGATTTTCCATTGGTAATCAGGATGGGCCCCCCCGTTAATTGCAGTGGCAGTGAATGTAACAGGTGAACCATCGCATATAATTTTTTTATTACTAGCGATAAAAACATTGACAGAGTCATCTTGTTTCATTGTAATGGTATTTGACTCAGTCATATCCTTACTTAAACATTTAGAATTGGAAGTCATGATACATTTTACAACATCTTTATTTGCAAGAGAAGATGAAGTGAATACAGGTGAATTTGTACCGGTCTCAAGCCCATTTACCAGCCATTTATAAACGGGATGATCTCCACCATTCTTAGGGATAGCGGTGAAGGTTACTTCTGTTCCTGAAGAGCAAATTGAAGGGCCCGGAACGGCGGAGATATCTACCCTGGGTTCATTCGAATTTACCTTAATAGAGATAGAATTGGAATTAACCCAGCCACCCTGGCTTGATTTGCAGGTTGAATTTGAAACCAAACTACAACTTATAATATTTCCATTGGCAAGTAAACTTGTCTTAAATACATTAGAATTGTTATAGGGAATTACCAGCGGGCCATTTATATTCCAGAAATATCCTGGATTTGAACCGGTGTTAGTGGCCGTAGCCTGAAAGGTTATCGTGTCTCCTTTACAAATGTCCGTGTCAGATGAGGTTATAGTAATAGAAGGTAAGGTTTTTGCATTAAGTTTGACCTGTATAACATTTGAACGGGCAGGAACCACTACAGAACAAGCTAATGAAGTCCCCATAGAACAACTTACCTTGTCTCCATCTGCAAGTCCTGCATAACTAAATTCAGGGGTGCTCTTACCTTTATTTAACCCATTTACCTTCCATTGATAAACAGGTGTTGCACCCGCACCATACGGTTGAACTTTAAAGGTGATGCTCGTACCTTCGCAAACTATTGAGTCTGGGGTTGCAATTATATTAATGTATGAACTGACTTTATTTAAAATGGTAACCGTAACGGCATTTGATATGGCAGTGCAATTTAATGTACTTAAGATGCAGGTTATAATATCTCCATTGGATAATGCTGATGTGCTGAAGATAGAGGAATCAGTGCCGGCTACCGTTCCATTAACAAACCATTGAAAATGGAGATCTAAGGTACCTGGAGGAATGCTGGTTGTAAATGTAACCGTTGATCCCGGGCAAGTAACATCAGGGTGGTCAGATCGGATGGAAACTCCAATTAAGGATAATTGGGTTATTGTAACACTGTCACAACCATATTTATTATAGTTTAAACTTGCATAACTTCCTGGCTGATTATACCATTTGCCAGAGAGGTTAATACTGTCACCATCGCAAATAGCTACTGTTAAATTTACCGTATCTGAAGGAGCGCATGACCGCCTCACAACATTACTGTAGAGTGTATCGCAATTGGAAATTGTATCAATAGCCATTACGGAATACATGCCGGGAGTAGGAGGATAGTATTGAAAGCCGGTGGCACCGGGTATGATCTGATGCTTGGTGTTGTTGTACCACTGAAATTTATACGGATGGTAAGATTCGTACCAGAAGGATGTATCAATTGTGTAATTATATTCATATACCCTCAAGTACAGGGTGTGTGCCCGTATAATATCTAACTGCACACTATCGCAACCATCCTTATTTCTAAAAACAGTGGGATAGATGTTACTGCTTTTTTCCCACCCACCATTGTAAAATAGGCTGTCACCATAACAGATCTCATGGTAGGAGGTATGTAATTTACCTGCGCAAATTAACGTAGGATGTATTTCGGCTCCCTGGTAAATCTCCCTGGTTATACTATCCTGCACAAATACCACCAGGTGAAGTTGCTCAATATTTAGGGTGGTATCAGTTATTATATAATTAAATTCTATGGAGTCTGTTTCTCCGTATTTAGGGGCACCTATTGAAATACCCTTTCCGTCGGGGAACATACGCATTACCGTATTTATAAAAAGCATTTCTCCGCTGTTTCCGGTGGGGTGTCCTAGCTGCATAGTATCGGCAACAATTGCTGCAAGCAATATGCATCTCTTTTTATCAGGGAAGCTTACCAGGCTTTTTACTTTTGCGGAAAGGGTGGCATTTCGGCCATTTAGTTCTAATGAAGGCGTGATATTGAATAATCCGGGTAAATTATAGGAGCTGTCAATAACTTCCTGTGATACCTGCCAGGGGCAACCTTTATAAAAATCGGGGTATTTATTAATTCTCCAACCATTAACGTAGGAAGAAGGAGTCGAAATTACACGATAAAAAGCAAATCTTGAATCAAAATGATTCGGATCCGTAAATCCGTTTACAGTATAAAGACCTTCGTATTTTATACTTGAGGCTTTGTTATTATTTATCGCCATAACACTATCAAATCTTTTGGTCCAATATCCTGAATGAATGCACCACGTACCTTTAAATTCTTCATATATGCCATGCCGTTTGGGCAGGCTGGGAGCAATATATATTTGCTGGTCGAAGTGATTGTTTGCTGGGCTCTCATCTGAAATTCCATTCACTTTACTTACCCAATAATCAATTGTATAGCTCCCGGTATCCGGGTTCCACGGGGTATAAAAAGAGAACCATTCTTTGCTGCCACATGGAATGTTTAGTCCTGCAAAATTTTGAGTTATTGCATTTCCTCCATTTATGCTGCAATTAAGTACAAGGCTTCTTATAGTATCAAGGCCCATATTTTTTAATTCAGTAGTTAAATGAAAGGGGGCATCTTTCTTGTCAAGGAAGTCGTAGCATCCTGCTATGAGAGCCCCGTCGGCGTGGAATTGCTTGCCCGGGATAAAACAATAAAAGGCTTCATTAAACACCCCGTAAGCTCCGGGCTGGGATGCAATGTGTGGAGACCCGGGCATCATGTAGGCCGTCTGACTATCTATTTGAATACCGATAGAGAGTTCAGGATCAAAAGTTATACTGGAACTATTTTCAGCCACATAGATTTTATTTGAATTTCCTTCCAGGACAATAGACCAGGTGCTAAAGCCCGATGAAGAGCTATCTGCCAGGTTATAAAAAGTGATCCAGAGTTGCGGGTATGGATAGAGGTGCCAATACTGTGTGTTAAGTACGTTGATATATACACCTGGAATTCTATCGCTGCCGGAAGAACTTTTCAATGTGCATCCTAAAAGGCAAATGGAATTCTTGGGGATAGCCAGATCAGGTAACGAAATGTTTTTGGTCACAGGAGGAACAGACACTGTCGTGTCAAAGGTTACTATTCCGGTGGTAGAGAACTTATAGTGGCTCACAAGTTTGCCATCAAAATAAAAATTAAAAGGCATGGTTTGAGCCTGGGACCATTGCGTAACATTTGCATATTTAAGAACGGGTGTATATAAGTAGCCAAAGATCCCTTCAATATTATCATTGATCGAATCAGAATTCCATGACTTATAATCCGGTAAAGCAATGTATTGTGCATGGGTGCCGCTTGCTATAGAAAACAGGATAAGAAATACAATGAGCCTCATAATACGTAAAGATAAATTTAATTTTATTAAATATAGAGTATTTTTCTAATAAATTATTTTGAGGAGATAGTCTTTGTCTATACAAAGAGGGCCAACCAAATAGCAGATATCTTTTGTAAAAAAGCCCTGAAAGCATTCGCTTTCAGGGCTTTAGGTGATCCCGCTGGCATCTATGCTGGTGGTAACAGTATGTAACAAACCGTAACAAAAGCCTTGCAGCGCAAGCCTTGCACCACATTACTGTTATAAATCCTGTAACATATCATGACGAGATGTAACGCAAAAAAAGTGTGTTACACACAAAAGTGACGGGCCACACAGAAACAATGACCGATTCAGCGCATATACTCGTTGATTATGGTAAAGCTAAATTTCTTCGCCGAGCGTCGGAAGGACCGCAACGGTGTACTAAAAACTAAGGATGTGCCGCTGCGCTTGGTAGCCGCATTCAACAACAAGAAGTTGACCCTGAGCACAGGGTTCAACGTTGACCTCAAGGAGTGGAACCAGAAGGCCCAGGGTGTGCGCAAGTCCGCCACTGGTAGCACTGAGATAAACCAGAAGCTTGACGACTTCAAGGAGGCAGCACGGCTTGCATACCTTACTCTACTTAAGGATGATATTGTTATAACACCTACCTTATTGCTTGAGAAGATACGCGGCAAGGAGGCTAAGAAAAATACTGTAAAGAAGGATTTTTTCTCCTGTTACGAGGATTACCAAACTGCAATGAAGCACAGAGTATCAAAGGGGTTTTGGTATCATCTAAGAAAGACTAAGGAGAGGTTCAAAGACTTCGCACCGAAGGGCATAACGTTTGATGATATAGATCTAAATCTACTCGGACGTTTTGAATCCTTTCTAACCGAGCTTGAGCTTGGACTTAACTACGTGGGTGGCAATATCAAGCGCCTGAAGATGTTCCTCAACTATAGCGTGAAGAACGGCGACAATACCAATATTAAATTCATGGGCTACAAGTGTAAATACTTTGAGCCCGAGGTCTTCTTCCTTCGCTTCGAAGAACTGAAATTGATGGAGCAAACCGCCATGCCTACGGAAGAGCTTGACTTAGCGAGGGATTGCTTTTTGATTGCCTGTTATACAGGTATGCGTTACATAGACGTTTCAAACCTTTATAAGGCGGCAAAGCAGGGTGACTTTCTACGCTTCAGGGAATGGAAAACCAAGCAGAATGTCAGTGTGCCCCTTTCAAGCAAGGCGGCTGCAATACTTAAGAAGTACGAACACCTACCCGGCCCCTATGCTTTACCATGCCCATCCGCTGACGATCTAAATACTGCGCTCAAGGATGTGGCTAAGGAGGCAGGGCTCGATACTGTAATTACTGTTGTAGGGTACATAGGCCCGAGGCGTATTGAGCAACAATATATGAAGCAAGATAGACTTACTTTCCATTGGGGACGTCGTACATTTTGTTGCCTAAGCTTGATGCTTGGGATTAGCAGCGAGGTCACACGCAGTATCAGCGGGCACAGATCTGAATCTGCATTTAAGCGGTATTATACTATTGTGGAGGAACAGAAGAGTCAGGCGGTTCAGAAGTGGAATAGCATTTAATGTAGCGACTTCCAGTAGATGTCTTTCGATTTTTCCTTGACCAAAATATCGGTACCGTCCGTCATTTTAATTACCGTAGCGTCAATATTAAGTGGTTCCTCGATTGAACAGATGTTATCGGCATTAAGCCATATAGTTTTGTCTTTCTTGCTGCGAGGGTTGTATTTGGTTAACTGTATTAATTTTGCCATGACTTATATATCACCGAACACAAATAAAAAAGGGAGGCAGATCTGCCTCCCTTTGCATATTCTGTTAGTTATTAGTGGCATGAAACCTTTGTTGACTTTACCACTGTTACGTACCACAAGGTGTCACCAGTGCTGCTAACGTATTTAATTGGCGTACCCTTATACTTGGTTGGCAGTTGGTAAGAATCGGTGGTGGTGGTGCCATCAACCTCCTTTAATTCCTTTCCGCACTCTTCGGAGGTATATGTGTTATCCTTGGGAATGGAATCGTTGTACCAGGTCTCAGAGCAACTGTATGTGACGTTATAAACGCAGGTCCCGCATTTCTTGCAAGAACAGAATGCTAATGACACCAGCATTAAGGCGATAAGAATGTTTTTCATAGGTTAGGTTTTTGTTAATCCGCGAGTTTAAAGAACTGGAAAACATTATTTGTCACTATTTTTATAGTAGGAGTTTCAGACGTTCAACCTCGGCTTGCAGTTCCTTTATCTGCCGTTCATATCCAGCCCTCATCTCATCGTATCTCAGACCTAACATTTCAATCGTACCGGCCGGGACCTTCACCGAGTTTACACCGACATCTTGCGGCTTCACGAATTTTAAGTTTGAGATGTGGCAGTTCCGGAAATTACCATCAACGTACCCTTTCGGCTTCTGACCGTTGGCGAACGCTGCCGCCACAAGCATAGCTACCATGAGGTGCCGCAATTGTTTCCTGCCGTCGGGTGGCAGCCTTACTTTCATCCGGCCCTTCTCAACGAAGGGCTTTAGCATCTTACCGTGAATGTCTTCAATCCTGCCGTCAGGTGAAACCCAAACCTGTTTGCTGGTCAGCCATACTTTACCTTCATTCTCCATATACTATTTATCTCTGCAAAAAAGGTTGCGCATAAATTTGCTGCAATTATTTTTTTTTGAAATCATTTTCTACACACTGTATACTGACAACAAATTCTCTTGCTGATCAGTAAATAATTTATTTACTTGCGGCCCTTCATTTGTTGAAAGCACGCACCGTGGCATCCTCCACGGGTTAGCGACTCACTTAAACTATACTGAGAAAACAATACCGGCAAGCTGGCGGAAAAGTAAGACGCGGTAAACATGGCAGGGATTTGAACCCTTCATAGAACCGGTTGCAGGGAGACCATGACCCCATAAGAGCAACCATGCAGGTTAGAATCCTGCGCTTGCCACAAAATCAAAGCAAAAAATGGGCTACGATATTAATTGCGAATTTCGTTTTGAAGGTGAAAGGCAAATGGTCTATGAGGCTATTCTGTCGCTGAAAAAGGACTGGAATGAATTATCTACAATAAAGACTTTCAGTTCAGTGAAGATAACTGGCCACAACAATGATTTCAGCGACTATGCCATTGTCTTATCAAAAAGGTTTCCTGATCTCAAAATCTTTCTATTTCAATTCATTGAATATGGTTGGTCATTCCATGAAGTTAAAGATGGCATCAGGGTCTATGAACAATTTTTCACGGAATGGTTTTGATTATGCCAAGACCTAAAAGGAATGTAGTTCTAAAAAAGTTAGTTAGTTCACTCAATGCTACGGCAAAGAAAAAGGAAAAGTTAAAAGCTGAGAAGGTAAAAAGGATGGAGGAGGAGACGGTGTGGGCTGAGATTTATTCCTTGCTGATAAAAAATAAATAATTACAAAAGTCAAAAAAACAAAACAAGCATGGGAAACATTATAGAAACAACCGTAAAAATATACGGTGCAAGAAACGATAAAGAAGAATTAGAAAAAAAATAATTGAACTGTACAATGGCTTGGACGAAAACAAGCTATTGCAGTTCCTTATTTTCAGCAGATACAGGCTAAGTACAAGCTCATTTGAAGCTATTAAACGCTTCAGCTCTGAGAATCCGCATTTGACTATTGAACTGGCTACATGGCAAGAACCAGTAAGTAGCGACACACCGTACAGGGAGATCGGAGAAATAATAAATGGTAATTACATAAAGAAATGGTCAAATGAGCCTATGCAGTAATGCCGAGCTGCTCAGCAAGGGCCTTCATCCGCTTGAGCACCCTCCCCACACAACTGCCGCAGTGGGTGCCGGTCTCTTTCGGAGATGGGAAATAATCGTTGTGCAAGGTAAACAGCTCCTTCACCTGCTGTGCCTCCGCGCGTGACTTGCCCCTCAATGCGGAAAGCACGGCGACAAGTCGCTGCTCAAACTCCTTTTGTTCAATCTTCATCTTTGATGGGTATTGTTTGCATCCTGCGGTATATCACCTCGGCAACCACACCTACTATTGCCGCGTCAAGCACGGAATGTGTTACTGCCAAGCCCACCCAAAAACCTGAACACAACGCGCAACCCAACAACCTTCCTACCCATGTGGCATCAGTCAGCCTCAAGTAATTGCGTAATGCCACAATAGGTTCAGCTACAACAAGCAAGTAGCTTAGACACGCAGCGGCGAGTATATTAAAAAGTAGTTGAATCATCTTTTACGGTGTCTATAAAGGATCTTAATTGCTTTAGGCGTTCTACCTGCCGGGTATATGATTCAAAACTCTCAGCGCTTGTGTTGTACTTTTTAACTGGCTTGCACCAATCTTCCACTTCGCAGGTTAACGTATTCACAAGCCTACCTAATTCCTTGATTTCTTCCTCGAGAATGAAATCCTCAACGGCCTTCGCATGCTTCTCAAGTAGTTCTTTACTTATCATGATTGTTGTTTTTTTATTTTTATAAAGAGGCGGCGTGTTTCAAAAAGGGGCAAAAGTGAATGTCTGTAAACTTATCCCTACGTGCGCGGATCTCCCGTGCAACCATGCGCCGCTTCTCTATTTGTTTATATTATTGTGAACTTTCCTGTAATCATGAAATGGTTGCACTCGCAATCGTCATTTTCACATTTGCAAGGTTCGGAAACGGTTGCTTCAAGTTTACCGGGGCCGAAATTGCTCTCGCATTTATTTTCCATGTACTTCAAGGCGAACGCTTCAAATGTTTTTGGAACCTCCTTTTCCGCTCTCAGTTGAGCTGCTACCCATTGACATCGGATATCCTCGTGGCATAACTTGTATTTAATGTCTATCACTTTTTCTTTCATCTTTAAGTTGTTTGTTTTTCTTTCCAACTGGTGCGCCTATTTTACGCTTCACCTCGTTGAGTAATTTATATACCTGGCTGCGTGGCTCGCCTGTCATGCGGGCTATCGTGGGGCCGTCCATATTCTTTATGAAATAGTTCTCGAAGATTGCCCGCTCAAAAATGTCCAGGGTGCTGTATGCCTTCATCACATCCTTGTACTGCTTTACCCTCTGTTCCGTCATGCCATGCCTGAGCAGTTCTTCAATATCAGGATGATGCTCTATGGGATCCGGGCGTTCAACCGGTTCCTCATCACAAATGCGTATCAGCTTTCTCTCTTTCTTCCACTGGCTGTTCTGCCATCTGCACTGGTTGTGCATATATGAAACAACGTAGCTCTCGAAGTTCTTTATCTCCATCAGTTCTGCGTCAGTCATTGAATACATTCGGCTGTATGTTATAGAAAGCAACTCGTCAGCATCGCTTGAAATGAGCGGGGTAGCTGTTTTATCTTTCCCTTTGCGTGAATCAACTATCACACGTGCCACGTGGTTTAAATATTCCCACCTATCTGTAAATAACTTATCCAGTTTATCTCGCAATCACGCTTTGTTATATTTCGTACTCCTTTCCGGCCGTCGCTGCAATATTCAATTCGGCAGCCTGCAAGTGACTTACAGCGTGGCTGAACCTCTCGTTGCTCTTCATCTCCGCTTGTATCTGGAATGGGTCGACATCTGCCGCCTTACACGCCCTCTGTAAATTCAGATCGCATCTGTAAGATTTCCAGAACACGGCTATCTGCCTACTGTCCATTGTTTGAGTAGTTAATTTCCTGGTTGCGTGTATAGTAGATGTCACGTACTTCAGAGAACTCGCCCCAATCTTCAAGGTCGAATGGGAACCTAACACCGAGCAGCTTGAAACGCGCGTAATATTCATCTCCCTGCATGTAACACTCCTCTATCACCGCTTCACTCATAAGGAAGTTGAACATTTCATCGCTAAAATTCGGGTCGCTGCCGTCGAGCCAGTCGAGCCATGTAATCGTGTCGCGCACATCAGTACACAGTTCATACTCCTCATTTATCTCCAAGCGCCGCAGGTATTCCCGCAATGACTTGCTTAGCTCAACGCGTTTCTTCTCCGCATTATCGGCTGACAATCGTATAGTTGCCATCAGGTTGTTTTTATTTTGTTGCTGTCCTGATTTATATATCGCCGGGCCCAAGGATTTTCCCGAAAAAAAAGGGGCGGCACTCCTGCCACCCCCGAACAACAACTAAAAACGCCGCTAATAAACGACCACTTATATATCCCCTTTGGTTTTCCCGTTGAAACCGCCGTTGAACTCGTCTATCTCGCGCCTGCTCCACCTTGGCCTGGTCCCAACATAACCGGGCTTGGGCAGCTTGCCGCTCCTACGGTAGCGGTACACCGTCATCCTGTCCACCTTCAAATACTTCGCAAGCTGGTTTATGTCAAGCACATCATCGTCATACTTTTCTATTACGGCCGGCTTCTCCTTAAGGGCGTTGCTTACCTCCTCCCTGATCAGCTGCCTGAGCTGGCCGACCGTTAAGGTCACTATATGTGTATCGTCTGGTTGTTGCATGTTCTTTGGACGGCCGTGTGGCCTCATTAGGCAGTCTATTTGGAGCCCGGACCCGTTTTTAAGCCAAACGGCTTGCCGAGGGTTTAGGAGTCCAAAAAGACTGATTGTTGTTTGCCTGTAAAAAGCTACAGTAGAAGATAGCCGATTACTTGCTAAGCTGGCTCTTCAGAGGTTCTCCGATTATCAGTTTAGGTGGGTCGGCTTGCAGTTCCTTTATAAGCCTGTCCATTGTTGCTATGCGTGACTGGTTAATCAGGTTGTAGGTGTCAACTGCTAATTGCTTGTCGGCGGCGGAACAGTTCTTCCACCGGCGGATAAAATCATTACTCATTGGAATTGGGTTTATTTTTTAATTAGGCGGAGGACGGCAATCCTCCGTTTTTCTTTTTATGATTGTCCCACCTTTCGATAGGCATCGGTTATGCAGCTTTCTATGTTGCGCTGGGCACCGGCATTGTACACCAATCCAGGTACGGCCGCAAAACGGCTGCGGCACTCATCAATGGGTACACAACTGCGGGCCATCGCACAGGCGGCTTTGTATGCTGTGTTGTGTTTTTCTCCGTTTGGCGCTCCTTCTCGTAAGAACTTAATCACCCACATGGGCACAGCTTCCGGCGTACCGTCGAACAGCGGCTTGGGCTTATTCTTTTTCAATGGTTCCACACCCCGCAGACCGGCCCAGCTTTGTACGTCCAGCAGCGACACACGGTGACGCACCTCTATCAGTTTTTGCTCCTTGTCTTTGTCGCTGCGCCAAGCACCAGGGTTGCGTGTTAACCTGGATGGATTCTTGCACGCAGGGTCAACCAGGTGTTTTCCCACGCCGCGGTGTATCAGGTCGACTATCTCCCTGTAGTGCTCCTCGTTTACGCACGGTTCTATCAGAGAGACCACGAAGTGGATTGACTTGCCGCCACTGTATACTGAGGTACTGAAAGGCAGTCCGCACTTCTGAATAATGGGGAACTGGTCGAACAATGGTACATTATCCATCTCGATAAGAAAGTTTCGGAAGGCCGTTACGTTACAGTCCGCCTTGCGCCCGATGTCTTTGTGGTGCTTCGGTTTTTTAGGGTCTGGTTGTGTGTCTCTGTCTGGCAACAGCGGGTTAAGGCAAAGGAACTCATGCGTGCACTGGTCGGCAACTGGTCGCACATTCGTATTGTAAATACTTGTGGTGAAACAGGTGTACTCCCCTGGGTCAAAAAGGGTTTTAAAATAGAGGTCTCTCATTTGAGTTGTTGTTATGGTTCAGTAAAACAGTGTAGTCATCCACAGGCAGCGCGCAGTCGGCTGAGTAGTGGTAAAATATCGGTGCCCGCCCGCCGAAGTCCCCAAGCCTGTGGCGGCTCTTCGGGAACTTTGCACGGGTGAGCATGGCCCCGAACTTATTGCAGTTGGGGCAGTAGTTGTACCCGTTGTCCTGCATCCAGGTGCGGTACTGGTCGTACAGCTTGTTCACGGTTGTGCACTTTCCCGTGCCCGCCGCTGCCGGCTTCAGGTTGACCTCCTTCATCCAGGTGGCAAAAGGGTTGCTCTCCTCAATCATCGCGCGGTTCTGCGCCATGTCCGTACGGTACTCATCATAGTAGCCCCACTGGCGGCTCTCGTCCACCGACTTCCACAGGGCCAACATGTCCAGCTTGCGCAGCGCATCCTTGTCTATCTTATCCGCGCAGTTCAACTGGTAGAACCTACGCATCTGCTCGTCGTGTATCTGCTCAGCCACCTCCTTGTTTGAGGTACCGAACAGCGTGGTCATCTGCGGGATGCGTACCACTTCGGTTGTTCGCATTGGCCTGAAAGAAATCGTCGGCTCTGTTATAAGGGTCTTCAGCAATTCAACGTCAGCCTTCTCAGCGCCGGACATCTCGTTTATAACAAGGACAAGGTTCACGGATAGCATCTCGTGAAACCGTCCGTCTGTCAGATCCCTAAGCGTGCTGGGCATGACAAACGTGTCTATCGGTTGCAGCAGCATCTCAAGTGCAGTGCTCTTCCCGCTGCCGTGGTCACCCCCGTAGATAACAAGCATGTGTTCCCACCCGGTGCGCTGGCCGATCATCTTCCTCTTGACCTGCCAGATTGAATGAAGCAAGGCACCCAGGTCGCCGCGCTTGACCTCGCCCGTTGTAATGCTGAGCCACTGCTCGGCGACCGCTGTGCCGCCCACCCCGTCGTAGCTCAGCTCCCGTGCTATGCGTTTGCGCTCCTCCACCAGTTGCAGGCGCTTCCACTCGCTTATCGCTATCCCGATGTCCTCGCGGCTGAACCGCTTCACCATCCCGTCCTTGGCCTTCAGCGCCATGCAACCACGGTTGTGATCCATCACGGCCCTGGTGTAGTCAAGCCAGAAGCGGTTGAGGAACTCGTGGTAGAAGAGCGGCTCCCCGTTGTAGATGACGTTGTTGCTGCCGGAAAGCTGCATGTTCTTCAGCTGCGCGGCCACGTAATCCTCTGGGTGCTGTAAGGCAATCATGCTCTCGTACAGGCGGGCCGTCTGCTCCACCTTGTTGTAGGCGCTGTTAAGCATCGCCATGCCGTTGTTGTTCTGTTCCATTAGCTAAGGCGTGCTATTTTCATCGTGGTTCCCTCCACGCTCGTGGAGAATTTAGCTTTCATGTAGCCGGAGAACTTTGCTATGTAGGACCGTACAGAGTTGACCGGCACGTTCTCCACTACCACATGCTCCCCGATTGGGATGGTTTCAAGCAGCTCCTTTAATCTGTTCCTTACTGAGGCAGGGACAATCTTTCTCCCTTTCTTGGTGGCACCGATTCCGCGGGCCGTAACCTTCATTGTTTCCATTTCTTTCAGCGTTGTTTATTTCCTTATATATCTCCGGATAGTTTTTGAGTCAGTCGTTTTTTGACTTTTCCTCTTTGTTTTCCATAAGTTGCTGGTTATCAGGTGGTAAATTTTTAAGGGTTGGCGGCTGCGCACGCTTGCCGCTTAAAAAAGGGGGTCCCTATAGGGGTATATTATAGTATATAAAATAAATATTATATATTATATGTTCTGTGTGTACTATAAGTACGGGGTTAAAAAGGCGACCTTATTCAAAACCAGAAGACTTTTTGCGTACTGATAAAACCTATCCCCATGTGCACGGCATGTGCAAAGGCAGGTAAAGCTTAAAAAGCGTTCAAATAAAATTCAAAAGGTCTCAGGGGCACTATGCGCCGAGATGAACGAAAAGATAGTTGACATACTGTGCAGCCTCCACTACCATCACGAACCCTGGACAAAGGAAGAAATCCTTGCCAGGATCGAGAGGCTGAAAGCAGACACCAAATTCAAGTTTGCCTACCAACAGGAGCGATGGATAACCGCAGGGGATGGACAGGAATGCCCCCTCTGTGTTTGGCTATCGCAGCTTGGCGACAATAAAGACGGGTGGGTACCCTATGGCTCCTTACCTCCATATAGAAAGGCGCATAGCACTTTCGTGGGATGGAAGGCATCTAATAGCTCGTGCCGCTGTGTGAAGGGGTACCGCCGTGCGAAGGGAGAATCGCCTGGTGCTATCGATGTAGTAGAAATCAACCCCCACAGTTAATGGAACAGACACAACAACCTTCCAAGTTCACGCCTGTTCCAAAAGGGTTCAAGTGGCCTACGAAGAAGGAACTTAAGGATAGGCAGGATGACGTGATGGACTTGCTATTGAAGGGACATAGGCGTGGCGAGATTGTAGAAGCACTATCGCTCAAATATGGTGTAACGCAAAGGGTGATTGACAAGACCATAGCCAAATGCAATGGCTACTTCAAACAGATAGCGGAGACCTCACAGGTTGAACACTTCAATAAGGCGCTCGGCCAACTGGAAACACTCTATAGAGAATGTATTGTCAAGGCTGATTTTGCCACTGCACTAAAGGTAAGGACAGAGTTAAACAAATTGCTCGGTTTATCAACTCAGCATATTGACCTCACAGTGAGGAGCAATGTGAATATATCGTTCGACGGTTTTGACGCGGACGCAGAAAGTAACATCACTGATATTGACGCAGAAGAAATCACTTGAGCCACTATTAACAAGAAACTTTACCCTATACAAGCCGCATCCTGCACAACAGAGAGTACATAAGGAACTCTGTAAGAAGGATCCAAATTTTAAAATAGTAACTGTATGCTCGGGTCGCCAAGCGGGGAAGACTCTCTTAGCACAAAATCAGTTGGTGTATTGGGCAGTAAAGAATCCAAAATCTCTTTTATGGTTTGTCAGCCCTACTGATGCACAGTGCATGAAGGTTTACCGTTCGATGGTCTTCGCATTAATACCGGTTGGATTAGTTACTAAGCACACTGGTAACCCCGGAAATATTTCCATCCAATTTAGCAATGGGTCTTTGTTGGAATTTAAGTCAGCAGCCTCGGAGGATTCATTAAGGGGGCAGTCAATAAATTATCTCGTGGTGGATGAAGCGGCCTACATTAAGAAAAAAACGTTCGAGGAAGTGCTGATGCCCACTTTAAGTGTTAAGGGGAAGCGTGTTTTAATACTGTCAACACCTAAGGGGAAAGGAAATTTTTTCTATGAGTATTTCACAAAAGGATTAGAAGGCGATAAATCGTTTAAGTCCTTCAAGTTCCTTTCATCTGATAATCCGTTAGCCAATAAAGAATTCATAGAGGTTGCGAGGCGCACGATGCCGGAGGCTACTTTCCGGCAGGAGTTTCTCGGATCTTTTGAGGATTCAGCCCAGTGTTTTGCTGGTGCTGAAGACTGTATTGTCGCAAATCCTACAGAAGGAAAGCGTTATTACCTGGGCATTGACATAGGTTTATTGAATGATAGGACTATCGCCGTAGTTATGAATGAAAGCTATCAAGTAGTTTATATTGAGAAACTATATAGGACTACGGCACAAGAAGTAAAGAATAAGATTCAGAGTTTATACAGCCGTTTCAAAATATCCAAGGGTTATATTGAAGTGAACGGTCAGGGCCTCCCTATTTTCCAAGACCTACGTGGTAGGGGCCTACGTGTGGAGGGGTTCACCACCACCCAAGCATCGAAGTCACGCATCATCAACCAGCTTATACATGCTGTGGCGGAAAAGTCGATCGGCATTCCCAACGATGAGGAGCTGCTCAACGAGATGTCCAACTTCGTTCTTACATACGGGCCCACCGGTAAAGAGCGCTTTGGAAACGGCGAAGGCTCTGCACACGATGATATGGTTGTTGCATTGGCCCTTGCTTTGGAAGCTGCGAAAGCCGGTAGGCGGGCCGGCGGGAACATATTTTCCGTCTCTTTCAGATAGGGCCGTATAGGGCCCTTCTAAGCGCATCGAGGCAATCGCCCGGAATGCAAGGCAGCCATGCACCATGCAGCTATCGCGCCGCATCGGGAAAACCATGTGTTTTTTTTAGAGCAAAAACTTAGTGGAAAACGCCCTACGGATCAACGGTTCTGCTACACTCGCTTATCACTAACAACTAAACAACATGACAAGACAATCAAACAAGGGCCCAGCCGATGCAGCTTACAAGACTGCCCACAGCAAGGCCACAGCCAACATCAAGAAACTGAGCAAGGTACTCGTCGACCACGCCAAGAAGCAGACCAGCGAGCCAATGAATTGGGGCTACGTTGGCGACATTGGTTACATCAACGAACAGCTTGAGGTTCTCCTTAAATCATTTCACGCACTTTAAAATGACACACATGAAAACAACATTCATCAAGACAACATCAACAACAAACACGGGCGGCGGAATAATGGTTGACCTCGTGGAACTGAAAGACGGCAAGGTGATTTCCATCACTGACGAGGTGCTAATAGTATGGCCCTCTATGGAAGACTACGAGGACGACAACACACCAATAGCAACAGTCCAACTTAATGAGGAGATGGTTTACGTGTTCAACGTGACTGACCAAATTATTGGCTCACCCATTATGACAAGGGCCCAAGCTGAGCAGCACATCCTTAAGCTGAGGTTAATGTACGACAGGCAAGGCTACTACAAGAGGGCCGATGGTGTGAGGATAACGCCAAGCGAAGTAGAACTTGAAATAAGAACAGCTTAAACAAGAACGACCATGAAAAAGAAAACAATGGCACAACTTAGGAAGGCGGCTAATGCCGCCCCTAAGTATGTACTCCACTCAGATGAGTTTGGTTATGACATTTACATCGCTGATGAACAGCTAACTAACGGCTCACCCATCACTGATAAGTTAGAAGAGGCGCTCAAGTATTCCATAGGCTTCGACCAAAAGGAAATGAAGCTACACTATTGGAGGTGGCATAGTGGTCTTGATCTTAAATGTGTTGACCTATGAGCAGAAATAAATCCATTAAGGCAAGGCGTGCTTATGAGCAGCGTATACTCCCACGTGTAAAACCTGCTATGGCTCGTGTCGCAATCTTCGCACGTGTCAGTAAGGACAAACAATCTAACGACCGCCAAATAGCAGACCTCAAACAATTTGGGCGAGGTAAAGACTATGACATTACCCATGTAATAACTGAGAAGATTAGCGGCGATAAGGCCAACAGTAAACGGCGTGGTCTCACTCAACTGTTGGAGGCTGCTGATAGGAAAGAGTTTGATAAGGTGTTAGTGGCTGAGGTAACACGACTTGGCCGTGACACGGCGGAAGTGCTACAAGCCCTTAAGTATTTGCATGCTCGTGGTATTAGTGTGGTGGTGCAGAACTTCAACATAGAGACACTCAACCCTGATGGCACACTCAATTCTATAGCTCAGTTCATCTTCACGATGCTTGCGGACATAGGGCGTATGGAAAAAGCTACCCTTATCGAAAGAATAAACAGTGGGCTGCGTGACGCCAAAAGAAAAGGTCGCAGGCTTGGAAGGAAACCCGGCAGCGTGAAGACAAGCGCCAAGATCCTCAAGGAGTACCCAAGAGTGGCCCACCTTTTAAAGGCGGGCCTGTCCGTGAGGGAGGTTTGTGGCGCAACAAGTCATGCACAAGGAACCGTCATGAGAGTAAGGAAAATCTTATTTGCAGTTGATTAATAAGAGGTTTCAACTGAGAAGTGCTTTGCAGTTTCTTTTGCCTTTTTCCAAGCATCTTCCACTGAGGCCGCATCTGTATCTAAGTATCTTAGCTGTAAGTCAACCGTGCCGTTTCCCTTGGCAAGTGCGTCATCCAGTTTCTGTAGTTCTTCAGTGGAAGCCAGCATTCTCGTTGTGGCAAACTTACCGAGGTTGCTTCCGAATGAGGCGCCATTTTCGTTAAGGAGTGTTGCCCGAAGTGTGCCGAACTTTTTACCTTCATCTATCGAGCCGGTGATTTCAATAGAGATTGTCATCAACAGTTCAGGTTTTCCATCGCTATCTGTTACTTTCTCAATTGTGTAGTTTCCAGGCTTAAGTTTCATCTTGTCGTATAAGTCCCCGTGAATATCCTCCCCTTTAGGGGTCACTGTGATATTATCACTGCTTGCTAACCCGTTGTTTGTGCCATTGCAAGCATTCAATGAGACACTAAGAATAATAAGATAGAAGTAGGTGCAGATGTTTTTCATGTTATTTAGTTTAAGGTTTAATGTTAATTATCTGGAGACAATGATAAGAATAATTAGGAAAAGGTGGTCATAAATGATTACCTTTTAACATGAGATTGTTTTCACTTTTCATGAGTGGAAAAATCAAAGAAAGAGACGCAGGATTTCTTAAAACAGTTAGGTGCCCGGATAAAGAAGCTACGCCTGGAGAAGAAGCTATCGCTTAGCCAGCTTGGCTATGCCTGCGATATGGAGAAGTCAAACATGGGCAGGATAGAGAACGGCAGGACCAACCCTACGATTAATACGCTGAGGAAGGTATGCAAGGCACTTGGTATAACACTAAAGAAGCTGATGGACTTTGAATATCCGGAGTAGCTACCCTATTTAATTTTATTTATACAGGAATATCGATTCACGCATGGGCATCATACCTACCCCAATTATCAATGACCCATTTCTCCACATGTGCCTGAGTTCGATAATTAGCAGGATAAAGCGTTAACATACGTTCCAGCTTTTGACCATCAAGGACTCTTGTAACATTTAGATTTTTCATGAGCTTGTTAATCATGTATAGCATTTCGTTCCCCTCTTTGTTGTCAAATTCGCTGCCGTCAGGCTCCCCGCTTAATTTTAGATCGTCCTTTAAAGTGCGAGTCCAGGAATAATTATTTTCAAGATCATAGCTATTAAATGCAGGCATCTCATAAAGATACCTAATTAAACCTTGCAACAAAATGAATCAGTGAATTACGTAAGTTTATAGTTGAAGTGTAACTACTTTACTACTACCATCTTACCTTTTCGACCCCAAACGAAGTTCTCCAACTTAGGCTGTGGGTCGTACTTATGCCATTTGAGATAGAGCACCTTCTCTATAATTTGCTGTAGCTCTATGATGGTGTTGGGTTTCTGTATGTACAGGTTTGCACCTTTTTCATAGGCCTCACTTATATCCTTTTCGCTATTAGAGGTAGTGTAAATGATAACCCTGGCCTTTGCCCACTTCGGGCTTTTACGTATCGCCATCAGACAATCCATGCCGGTGAATAGAGGCATGTTAAGATCCAGGAAGATAATGTTGAAGTGGAGTTCTATATCGCTCTCCTTTATTACATTCATGAACTTCGTACTGCTGTTGAAGCTAACAAGCTGAATATTAGAGTTTACATTACGCAACGCCTCCCCGAATATTTCTATCTCGTCGCGATCGTCATCAATAAATAGGATTTTTGAGAGAATCATATAGATTAACGGAGGGGACTAAGTTATAGAATAAGGGGAAATTAAGTGAATTATTACCCCTGTATTTTTATTTTTCCACTAAATCAAGTGGTTAGATATTATGGTTTTTATTTTTTGAAAACAAATAGAGGGCGGCGTATTTTTGATTGCAATACAATCATTTAATTTGATTCTATTACAATCATTATGTGCGTTGCCTACAAGGTGGATATTAATCTTCACTACCTACGGCGCCACCTTAAGCATCCCGAGCTTAGGATGGCCGTGCCTTCAGGCCTATACAGCCGGGACCCTGCGATGCACCGCGACAAATTACCTATTCTGACAGGAGTCCACCCTTACTCTCTTGACTTCGTTCAGTGGGGATGGGTACCGCAATTCTACTATGACAGTCCCCTTTATAAGAAGGAGCCCCTCTATTCGTGCAAGGTGGAGGCGCTGAATACGTATTACAAGGAATTGTTCACCCCGCCCAAGCAGAACCGTTGCTTGGTTATAGCCAACGGTTTCTATGGAGGGCATAAAATTCACAATGACCCTCACAATCCTAAGCGACGAGCAAGATGGATTAGTGAACTGCTTGTTAGCCCAAAGAGCATCTTCACCATTTTTGCAGGATTATACGGCGTGAATGCAAACGAGCGTGGCGGCAAGATGGGTTTTGCCATAGTAGAGAAGCCAGCCGTTGGTTTGGTTAGGCAGTATGCAGAACGTTCACCATTGATCCTGACAGGAACTGATATGCGAAAGTGGATGATTGGCAGCGTGGAGGAGTGTATCGAATTAGCGATGGACGAAGACCCGGAGGCACGCCTTGTTCCTATGGACGATCCGTTGCCTGGATCAGATGAGCACAGGGAGCAGGTTCAATGGCTGGAACAGTATCACACAGATTACAGAGAACTCATGTGAATAGAGAACAGGTTCTAATACCCAAATAAATTAACTTCTTCGTTATTGTTTAAGTAGTTATAGGGCGTTTGAGAGATAGACGAGACTTCATTCCCATTAGAATCTCTTTGTACATAATCAAATGAAGTTTTATAAATCAAAGTATCTATTAACTGTTCTTGGCTTTTTATAAATGTTTCATAATACTTTGGGTTAAAGAAAATATTCTCAGCATGTGCAGCTACTATGACAGAAATATCTTTCTTTAACCTATTCCTGGTTTTTAATTGTTCAATTAACTTACCATATAAGTGTTCATCGATAACCTGGTAACTCAACAAAAAATATGACTTGTTATTTGATGGAAAAAAAGTAATATAAATATTTTCCATTCTATCCTCTGAATGGATAATTGGAATCCCTGCAAAGTCAAAATCTAAGGAAAACCTTGATGATACAGAAAATGGATAAAAGGCTGGGAATTCAAAAACATGGGTTTTTAATAAATTAAAATTATTGTTTTTGATTGCGGCATTAAACGTTTCTTTTTCGATGTTAATATCATTCAATGGCTGAGGACCATAATCCATGAAGTATGTTGATGCCAATTTGGTATGGGCGGTTGCTGTAAATGCTCTGTAAGCAAATAGAAAATTCTGATGTTCAGAGTTTTTATATTCTTCCGTTTCTATAGGATAAAAAATTGCATCGTGCTTATGACAGAAGCCTTTAAATGTTGAAGCATTCTTCCTACCTATCTCTTGACCTTCAATTTCCTTTGAATACATTTTGTAGCCACACACGTGGCCGTTTTCGCTAATGGCCTTTAGAATTTTATTATTTTGAATTGAATGAGCATCTATAATTTCGACTTTGCCGTTTGCATCTTTACTACAATTATAATCAGAGGATTCAGGATGCCAGCAGTGTATAACCGCCTCTCTTCCTCTTCTTTGAAGTTCAGCGATAATAAAATCTCTGTCAGCTTGAGTAAGTGGTTTTAAATTGTATTTACCTTGTAATTGAATTATTGCTTCTTTAACCACACTGAGATTATTTTTCAATAATTCAACATCGACTTTAAATGCTTCTTTATTTTCAGGATCAACTCCCCCTTTCCTAAAATCAGCTAATACATCTATAAAGATGTTAGCTCTAACCTGGTTATTTAAAAGGATCCCAAACAAATTATTCATTTTTCTTCTTTCAGCTAAGTTAGAGAATCTTCCTATCATGCAAGAGAAAAGAATATGCGATTTTCCATATCCAGCTTATCCCGGAAACTGCTTTACTCGCTTATCGCTATAAAACAAGCGAGTAAAAAAATGAATACAAAAACTAACAAGGGCGGAAACAAAGTGATAACTTTCATATCCGCCAACCCAGGTGCGAGCCTGCAAGCAATCCAAAAGGAAACAGGCATCAAGCTGCCTCTACTTCAGGAGACATTAAAGGAACTCGTTAAGGGCAAGCAGCTAAAGCGAACTGAGAAGGGGAAAAAGATTTCCTACTCCTCGTTAGCGGTTGCCACGCCTAAGAAGGAAACGCCCGGCAAAGAAGCGAAGGGCGACAAAAAGGAAAGCAAGCGTGCTGTATATGAGTATGATGAGGAAGCAGAAGCAGCAGCGGGCGGGAAGCCAGCGGCTGCAAAAGTGGAAGCCGCTAAGAAGGAGGTCAAGCCTAAGGATAGAACCAAGTATAGTTTCAATGGCGTAGAGAATCTTGGCAAGGGCCCTCTTGCGTTGGCAGTTGTTAAATTCTATGTAAGCAAGAATCCTAAAGTAACATTCGCTAAACTGAAGGAGGTTTTCCCCGACACGCTTATGACAAAGTATGGCGTTTTCACTGATCTGAAGGATGGCGAGAAACGTTCGACCGGTCGTAACCGCTATTTCCTTAACGAAGACCAACAGATTAAGGTTGCTGATAAGACGGTTGTTGTAACCAACCAATGGACGGCGGACAACTTCGTGCCGTTCCTCAAGGCGGTAAAGGAGATGGGCTACAAGATAAAGTAGCCTGTCGCCAATCAATATGAAAGGGCCGAGAGTTATCTCGGCCCTTTCCTTTTTGGTCAGTCAATCGGCTTAATAGTCGACGACAATGTAAGCTAAAAAGTGACAATATGTTCTGCGGCTTTGGCTATACTCGCTACATGCAGCTACAGTTATTCGAGGAACCAAATCAGCAGGAGAACGACGACCCCACTATAAGGGGGCCGAAGAGGATCCGCAAACTCAGCTACCTGCATCCGGGCATCCCTCGCCTTGTTATCGAAGGGCAATGGATGAAGAAACTTGGCTTAGCTGTAGGCGATGAGGTACGGTTGGAATATTACGAGGACAAAATTGTTATAATATTTTAACTCCGTTAATAGCTATTAAGTGGAGGAACTTCCCCGAATTCGTTTTTATAGCTGGCAATCTCTTTCTTTTCCTCTATCATTTTTTGATTATAGTCCGTAATACGATAACTAACAGCTAAGTTATGAAAGGGGATTTTCTTTTTTATTATAGACACCCTATTATAATTCTCACCTGCTATATGCTGAGCAGGTTTATCGGGATTCAGAATTGTATATCTCAACCTCTTAAGCCTTGTCCTAAGAGTAGAAGTCTTCGTGCTGCCAATATAAAGCACACCCTCCTTATCATTTTTGAATAACCTTGTTAACGGTAGGGCTGTTATGGATTTACTATTTACGTAATGGAGCTTATACACTCCGAAAATGTCATTGGGTATCGACTCGACATTGTTAAGCTTAATGAATTTTTGTTTTGCCATAAGGATATTTTTAGACTGCAAAGGGAATCGTATTCAGGCAAATTACCAAAAATCTTATCCTCCAAAAATCTGTGGACAAATACCTTTCTGTTCTCTTTCACGGGAAAACCAACCATTTATTCCGCCACTATATAGTAGATGGCAACCAAAATCAACCTACCGAATGGATGGAATGAGGTAACTCTCTCACGCTTCGCCGAGATGCAGCAGGCTTCCGACCCTTCCAATGACGAAATGGACGGGGGCGCAGCCGAATGGCTGGCGATCCTAACAGGAGCAACGGTAGAAGAAATTGAATCCCTCCCATTATCAGAAGTAAAGCAGATGGTTTCAGAAAGCCAATGGGCGCTTGAACCACCCACTACTGACTATCAGGAAGCATTTACGATTGACGGGCAGGAATACGGCATAATTCCAGATTTCTCTAAGATGACATTGGGCGAGCATCAGAACATGGAACTGTATTCCAACGGTGGTGTGATTGAGAACCTGCATAAAATAATGGCCCTACTGTACAGGCCTGTGAAACGCAGGGGGATATTCAGAAGGAAGGAAGTTGAAGCCTACGACACGAAGACCTCACCGGCCCGTGCCGAGCTGTTTAAGGAGAAGCTGACAGTCGACAAGGCATACGGCGCGGCTCTTTTTTTTTCTCTTTTCGGGATGAGTTGCATGGCAAGTACCCTGGACTCTTCCGAGATGTTGGATATGATACTGAGGAACCACCTGCTGGAGAATCAGCCGCTGCCAAACGCAGGAGGCTGATGGAAGAGGAAAGGCACAGAAAGAAGATCGCTAAGTGGAGTATGTGGCATGTGATGCACACGATTGCGGGGGGAGACTTCCTGTGTTACGACGAGGCGACCAAACAGAATTACATCTTCTGCCTCAACTGCCTGGCCTACCTCAAGGAGAACGAAATTGAAATGAATAAATAAGGAGTTGAAAACTTATAACCAAATAGTAGAGCTGTTCAGGAACATCGCTGATGCACACCACCAGATAAACTTCTTCGGGGACGGAGAGTTTGCCGAGGTGAATGTGCCGCCGAATATCACTTACCCTGGGCTATGGATAAAGCCGAATTCAACGGTAGTGAAGGAACGTGTTGTTGAGCACGCTTTCAGCCTGTTGGTATTTGACCTTGTAGACACGGGCGAGATGAACCTTAATGAGGTGTTGAGCGACACCCAGCAGATTCTTTACGATGTGATAAAGGTGTTGCGCTCGCTGAACGAAGTGACGGTGATGGGCGATCCCAAAATGGATCCGTTTAAGGGAAGATTTGCCGATGATGTAGCAGGATACGAATGTGAGATAGTCCTCCAAATGGACTTCGACGAGAATCTATGCGATGTGCCGATTGACGGATTCATTGTGCCTGGTAATCCGGGCAGTATTGAGTTTGGCGTTTCGGGCTCAAACGGGGCTTCCGGGTACTCTGGGGCTTCGGGTTACTCAGGCTACTCAGGTTTGGATGGCCAAACTGGCCCAGACGGAGCCACAGGCACGTCCGGAATATCGGGATATTCAGGCTTTTCAGGTGCAAGCAGCTCAGGGCTCAATACTGCTACCGTAACAACCAGTGACAATTCACCAACAGAACTGGCCGCAATAACAATTCCATCAGGAAAAGTCATCAAAATAAATGCGCAGGTGATTGCCGGAACAATAGGTGAACTGGACAACGGCGCAAGTTTCGGAATTGAATCCACTTTCAAAAATTACTTCGGTGTTCCTACTGTAGTGGGGACGGATTTTACTGTGGTCCAAGCCGATGTATTGGATGGCGACGGGGCCAGCGTGTGGAACGCCACTCTTACAGGCAACGGAACGGATGTGGTGATAATAGTGCAAGGTGATGACAGCACGATAGAATGGACGGCCTACTGGCAGACATTCTCAAAATAAAATAACAAGATAAAGAAATGCCAACAGGCTCATACTACGAAGGTGGAAGATGGCGCAACATGAACGATGCTGTCCTGCCACAGGATTACATAACGAAGGCCCAGCTTGACGCGACAGGCGGAGGCGCATCCGGTTATTCAGGTTATAGCGGAACCGATGGAGTAAGCGGTTTCAGTGGATTTTCCGGTATTGACGGAACCAACGGAATTGATGGTGCTGATGGTACAAGTGGTTTCAGTGGCTATTCCGGTATTGATGGCGCAACAGGAACTTCCGGATTCAGCGGTACATCCGGCAAATCCGGTTTTAGTGGAACCTCCGGTTACAGCGGCACGTCAGGTTACAGTGGAACGAGCGGATTTTCTGGAGCATCGGGTAAATCCGGATTTAGCGGATCACAAGGCGCCTCTATACTCTACACGTTGACTGGAAACAATTCAATGGGTAACACCACTTCCGAACTTTCCATTTTCAATTCCGGCGGTGCTACAAGCATTGGTAGTATGACGGTGCCCGCTAACACTTTGAACAACAGCAACCCCAACTACCTCAGAATAGTAGCGGGTGGAACATACTCGACGGATGTAACTCCTTCCAACTTCACGATCAGGCTCAAGGTTCAGGGCAGCACGCTTGCCAGCTTCACCGTTAGTGGAAGCAACCTCCCATCCAACCAGACCGGAAGCGTGAAGTGGTGGAACATCGACGTGAACATTCCATACAACGGGGGCGCTATTCAGTCCTCCGGCTTCTTCAATCTGGATGGCAGCACCGCACGCGCGCGAGACTGGTACAGCTTGAATGCAGCAGGTGTCGGCTTTACGGCGAGCTCGTCGGCAGTAGTGGATCTGACGTGGCAGTACGCGACCGCTAACCCTGGAGACCAGATGAGTTGCACCTTCTTCGTGCTTGAATTACACCGTAACTAAAATGGCAACGAAATTACCAACTGTTGTAAAAGTTTCGGAAGAGTATGGTGCACAGGTGATAGCTGAGGCTAAGACAAGGCTCCTTGGCTTTGGCAGGAGGGCTACCGGTAATCTTTACAATTCCCTGGACTACGATGTGAAGGAAACTACGAAGGGTGTACAGTTGCAGTTTTTTGCGGAGGATTATCTCATCAATGTTGACCAGGGGCGCGGGGCGGGGAAGAAGCAACCTCCGCTCGACAAGATCCGTGACTGGTGCCGGATAAAGAACATACCTGTTGAAGCAGCTTTCCCTATAGCCAGGGCAATCGGCAGGAGGGGAATACCGGCGACATACTTCTGGACGACCACTATCAATAGAAGGCAGAAGCAATTTGAGAGCAAGATTCAGGCGGCTTTCGCAGCTGATACAGAAAAGACCTTGGCCACCGTGCTCAAGGCGAAGAAAAAATAACCTCTTATAAAGTTGGCAATTACGATTAAGCAATCTCCTAATCATTTCAGTCCGGTTTACAACCCACTCCCGTTTGTTATAACAAGCAGCAACGTTGCACAACCCAACTTCAAGTTCATTTATGACATTCATATAGGTAGTGACCTGGTGCGGATCAAACAAAGCCCTCGGCCAGATGGCTACGGTTACCTGGATGTTCACAGGGTAGTGGAGAGTTACGTCACATCCGACTTCACATTTTCGGTAAATAATCTTTTCGCAAGAAACTCCCACAGCTACGTTAAGTTCACCGTGGCTTTCGGGGAGGAGTATGGAACAACGCCTACAGTGCACGCCAACCTGACCACCACAAGCGCGAAGTATTCCTGGAACGCAAGCCTGGATATGCGTGGCGAGTACCAGGATTTCGACTATACAGAATTTATCATTGGCGGAAGCGCAAGCCCTTCTGTGGGCAGGTTCCTTACCAATGCCCCGAAGACTCAGCTTATAGGTGAGAATCAGGGGGCTTATCTCTATTTCATCAACGCCGGTTCTGCCGTAAATTCTGAGTTGCCCGGATACCTGGTGCAGTTCTACTTCTACGACAAGGATGGCAACGTAATTGGGACGCAACAGTCAGTACAGAATTCGTTCCACGCGGTGTCGGATGCCAACTATTTCGCTCGTGTTGCTGTGGGGACAAGGGACTGGAACGAGTTCAATTTCACAACAGACCTATTTACAAGGAATACTGATGTTGAGTATTTCAACATGAGCACCTTCTTCACGGGTGACACTCTTATAACGGCCGATAACGGCGCAACTGCAAAGCTCATATCCGATAACTACCCGCACATGCGTGTGAGAGAGCTACAGGGTAATTGGGCCGCTGCGGCACACATCACAGGAAGCCCTTCAGGTTGTACGGCTGACGTTGCAACAGTTACCCGTGCGATCCATAGCTATACCGCGCAACTGCTTGATGCAAGCACACCAGACGGCCTTGGATCGAGTGAGATGTTCACCTATGTTATAGATGAGAGCTGTTCGCCTTATGAGACGGTTCGGCTTCACTTCCTAAACAAACTTGGCGGCTTCGACAGCTACAACTTCAGAAGAAAGGCGGTCAGGACAATGGATGTCATCAGATCGAACTACACAAAGCTGATGCAAAAGTTTGATACATCCGCAGAGGCAATGACATTCCCGGCAGAAGGAAGGGGCAACGTTCAGTTCAACACAGTAACTACTAACAAAATAGTAGTGAACTCGGGGTGGATAACAGATGAAGAGGCCGTATGGCTAAATGAGTTGTTCTCTTCCCCTGAGATTTATATCGAAGAGCCGACCAGGATTATGCCGGTTAACATCAGCAATAAGGATTACGAGACAAAAAACAGGGCGAAGGATAAGCTGTTCTCTATTCAATGCGAACTGGTGTACTCTACAGAAAATAACCGCCAACGTTTCTAATGCCCACACAATTACTCATTGCCCCCACGCAGAAGGGGACTGTTGCCGTTGTTGCAGGTTTCGCCACGATAATCGGGACGGGCACATCCTTTACCTCAGATGATATAGGCAAACAGGTAACAGTAAGAACAACAGCCGGAGACAAGACCTTTACCATAACCGCAGTAGGCGGCTCAGGGATAATCGTTGTTGACCATGCGCCTGATGTGACACAGAGCGGTTGTTTCTTCACAAAGGACTGGAATGAGATTGATTTGTACGACGATTTCCCCTATAGCGTCAACTATAGCATAGCCGATATAAGGGAACCGGATAAAAGGAACTCCACTCTCTCAAAGACAATCAAGATACCAGGATCCAAGGTTAACGACCAGGTATTGGGTTTCATTTTCGAGATAGACTCAGACAGCTCTTTTAATCCAAACCTGAGGGCGGATGCGGTTCTGTTAGTTGATACGGTACAGGTGATGAGGGGCAACATGCAGCTCCTGCAAATAAACAGGCTCGGTGATAGAATAGAATACGAAGTGGCCGTCTTTGGTAACGTAGGAGACCTTTTCCTGGCGATGGGAGATAAGGATATTATTGACCTGGACTGGACTGATCTTGACCATTCCATAACGAAACTAAACGTAGAAAATTCGTGGACTGCCCCGGTTGGTTCCGGGTACATATACTCACTTTACGATAACGGCTACCAGGAATTTGATACTTCCAGTCCTGTCTTTTCACTGCGGGATATGATGCCCGGCGTTTACGTGAAAGAAATAATTGACAGGATATTTTCATCAGCCGGTTATACTTACAACTCCAACTTTTTAGGGTCAAATTTTTTCAAGCGCCTGTTCATCACGCCTTCCAAGAATTACAGGCGAACGGCGCGATTCAACTACACAATAAATGCCACTAATAATTCGGGTGCGGATATATTCGTGTGGGTTTATCTGATAAAGAAGGACATCACAGGGGCTGTGACCTATTGGTCAAACAATACCGTGATAGGTGCTGCCGGATTCACGCCCGATTTTCTTACCTCGACTGACTTTACCATAGTTTCTGATGGTGCCTCTGTAACATTGGGACCCAATTCGGGGGCGATTGAGGTAGCAGATATGAGTGACGGCGACCTTATCTATGTTGCGATAGGACAAGATGCTTTCCAGCACATTGGGATCCTAAGCTTAGAATTCCACGTGGACAAGTTGTC